>Ga0075122_10001116_pt1 | contig 19745 bp, 18 predicted proteins | sample AntAceMetag02UKB_FD_69790 | JGI IMG/M metagenome (GOLD analysis project Ga0075122, IMG submission 69790) | Saline lake microbial communities from Ace Lake, Antarctica - Antarctic Ace Lake Metagenome 02UKB | ecosystem: Environmental > Aquatic > Non-marine Saline and Alkaline > Saline | place...
CCAGTGACCATCTATGAAACGATGAAGAATTTGAAATCAGAGGCTAAAGATGTCTTTTTGGAAGAATTAATTGTTCGAAGAGAGTTGGCTTACAATTTTGTTCTATACAATAAAGACTATGATCAATTCCATCATATGACCTATGATTGGGCGTATCGCTCTATGAAAGAACACGCGAATGATACAAGAGAATATATTTATACAATCGATGATTACATTAACGCAAACACACATGATGTATATTTTAACACCGCAATGAAAGAGATGATTTCTCTTGGTAAAATGCATTCCTATATGCGAATGTACTGGTGTAAAAAAATTATTGAATGGTCTAAAACGCATGAAGAAGCATATGATATCGCAATCCACCTAAATAATACCTATTTTTTAGATGGAAACACTCCTAACGGATATGCAGGAGTTGCTTGGTGTTTTGGTAAACATGATAGAGCTTGGTCCTCAAGAAACATATTTGGGAAACTTCGTTACATGAACAGTAATGGCTTAGTTCGTAAATTTGATATGGATAATTATATAAAAAGAATAGAACTTGAAATAGAAAAAGGAGAAAATATATGATATTTTTAAAAATGTATTTAATTGCTTTTGTAGTATTTTTATTAGTAGATATTATTTGGTTAACATTTGTTGCAAATAATTTCTATAAGAAACACATTGGGTTTATTATGACAGATTCACCAAACTTTGTTGCAGCGATCATATTCTACTTGATATTTATTGTGGGATTGGTGTATTTTGTTATTATGCCTGGTATTGATGCACAAAGCATTAGTAAAATCATCGTTGGTGGTCTTTTATTTGGATTCATCACCTATGCAACCTATGATTTAACTAATCTCGCTACATTGAAGGATTGGCCCCTTATCGTAACCGTTGTAGATTTAGCTTGGGGAAGTGTATTGTCCACAACCATTTCAGTTGCGACTTATCTAATCTATAATTGGATTTGGTAGATTATAATAGCGCTATAACGTATTTCTATATGATACAATATATATACCATAGTTAAATGTATTGGAGGTTATTATGATATCAAAGAGATATTTATCCAAAATTGAAGAGGGTTTTGCTTTGAAACAAGGACGACATCCATGTGATATAATGTTTTCTGATTTTCCGGAGTCTCATAAAACGGTTTTATCTATTTTTGAAAAAGAGAATTCTGTAATTATATTTAATCAGGAATTGACTGAAACCTTAAACGAATTAGAAGTGATTGCTTCATTGATACATGAAAGTAGACACGCTTATCAATGGTTCCAAGTGAACCATTCTGATTCATCAATAGAAGATCCAAATCTTCTTAAAATATGGAAACAAGAATTTGAGAACTACAGTCAACCTGAAGTGGAAAATTCGCAGACATATATCAATCAAGATATTGAAATTGATGCAATTGCATTTGCATCCATTCAACTCGAATTAATTGGGGAAGCGAAGTTGATTATTCCACCAGAAATATTAGAAAAAGTTAAAAAAAGAAAACAGATTATAAAAAGTTTAGAAAAAGTGTAAAAAACAGAATTATTTCTGTTTTTTTTATACATTTTTTCTTATTAATTGGTATAATTAGTTATAAGGGTGGTTATGATATGAAAATTAGTATAATATTTGATACATTTTATGGGAATACGCAAAAAGTAGCGGAACTCTATAGAGACTACTTAAAAGAATTTAATCCAAGTTTGGTAAAAGTTGATGTAGTTACGCAAGAAGTAATTGACGGGTCAGATTTGCTTATTTTAGGCGCACCCACCAGAGCATTTAATATGACAAAAAAAATAAAGAAAATATTAAAGAAATACAAATATAAAGATAAGTATTTTGTGGCATTTGATACCCGCGCTAGAATAGCAGATGTCAGTTCGAAACTTCTGCTTAAATTAGTCAGCAAGTTCGGTTATGCTGCAGAGAAAATTGAACATAGATTAATTCATAAAGAAGCCCTTAAATTAATGGACTATCAATACTATTTTGTGAAGGATACGGAAGGCCCATTGATTGAAGAAACTACAAAAAGTATTGAACAAAATGTAACAGTACTAATAGAAAAGATAAAGAGTCTTTCAAAATAGAGTCTTTTTTTTCAAAAGAGTGAGAGAGTTTAACAAATCAAAAGAAATATCAGCAAGTCAGTAGTAAAACAATTGTAAATTTAGTATAATGAATATAGATTTTAAAAACGATACAAATAGGAGGAATTAAATGAAATATATTTGCGATGTATGTGGATATGTTTATGACCCTGTGTTAGGAGATCCAGACGGAGGAATTGAAGCAGGTACTGCTTTTGAAGATATTCCAGAAGATTGGGTTTGTCCTTTATGCGGAGTTGGAAAAGAAGACTTTAGTCCACTTGAATAGTAAAAAAGAATGGTAAGATCAGCTTACCATTTTTTTTTGCAGATAAATTTTAATAACAAGTGCAACACGAAAAGAAAATGAAAAGGTTCATTTAGTCTAGAAAAGACCTTGAATTATTTGTGGGAACCTACTATAATAATACTGTTGATTTGTTGTGAAGGATTTGTTTATGAAAAAGATTGATATGGAGCATTGGAAAAGAAAGAAATACTTTGAATTTTATAAGGACTATACATTTCCGCATTTTTCTATGACTGTGAATTTAGATATTACAGATCTTATTCACTATATTAAGGAACAACATATAGCATTTTTCCCCACTTTCATATATTTATTTATGAAAGCTATGAATGATATTGATGAATTTAAATATCGAATTAGGGGGCAAGATGTAGTTTTGCATGATGAAGTAACACCGTCTTATACCGTATTGAATCAAGACGATTTATATGTGTTTTGTACGACGGAATACAATTCAGATTACAAAACCTTCTATCAAGCTGTATTAGAAGATATCAAAGTTGCAAAAACAGGTAATCGTTTAGAAGATTTACCTGGAAGAGATAATTTAGTGTTTGTATCTAGCATTCCTTGGAAAACATATACTCAAATAACTCATCCTATTGATACAAATCATCCAGATTCGTTTCCAAGAATCACATTTGGAAAGTACTTTGAAGAATCAGAAGCAATAAAAATACCATTTACTATTTATGTCCATCATGGTTTATGCGATGGACTTCATGTTAGCAATTTTTTGGATGATATCCAGAAGAATATTGCGTTGTTTATAAATCAGAAAATTTAATATTTGCTAGTAAATAGGTGCATAACAGGGAAACAGGTGTAAATCCTGAACTGTACCAGCAACCGTAATTCCAATGTCTATACATATTCCATTGTGAAAGCAAGAAGGAGTATAGATGATAGAAGATGAGTCGGGAGACCTACCTATTTATTAAATACATGTTAGGGAGAAAAAGATGAAAAGAAAAGCACTGGGCTTATTGCTATTCTTATTGATCGTTCCTTTATTTATGGGATGCGATCAAGCAGCAGAAGCAACAACAGTAGTTACAACAGTAGCTACAACAGAAGTTACAACTGTAACTACAACAACGACTGAAGCAACAACTGTAGCTACAACAACGACTGAAGCGGCCTTAGGGACTGTTACATTCGAAATTTTTACAGCTGGAGATGATTCAGCAACAACAGAAGTTGAAACTGAATATGTTACAAATTCAGTAAGTATTGAGTACTATGAAGATGATACATTATTCGAACTATTGTTATCAAACTTCACAGTAACATATGAAACAAGCATATATGGCCAGTATTTAACAGGGATTGACACATTAGTACTTGCAGAAACAAACGAGTACATTTCCTTTTACATTGATGGCGACTATGCAATGACAGGTGTGGATGTTACAGAGCTAGTTGATGGAACTGTATATTCATTTTCAATTTCAATTGGAACTTTCTAAAACGAAAAGTAGTATTAGAAGCATCACGTTAACATCGATGCTTCTAGCTATTTTAGTTATTCAAGAGGAGATATTATCATTTATTCCTCAAGTGCAATTAACTGTAATCCTCATTATAGTTTATGCACGTTTTTTGTCTTCGAAAGAATTGTATCCTCTTGTCATCGCCTATGTATTATTGGATAACCTAATCATGGGTAGTTTCAATATCCTATATACACCAGCAATGCTGTTTAGTTGGTCAGTATTAGCAGTAGTTGCTAGAAGTATTAGGAATAAACCAGATTATATAGCATTTATAGTAGCGGTTATATTCCCATTTCCTTATGGGTGGTCCTTTATACCAGCAACCGCTATACAACTGAAATTTACTATGGAACAAACAATCACATATTTTAAAATCGATTTAGGAGCAGAAGCCTTGATGGCTGTATCTAGTATTATCACATATTTAGGATTCTTCCAACCATTGAAACAGTTGTTTAATAGGCTGTATTACCCTAACAACTTAGATAATTATGAAATATTTAAATAAATAATTTATAGAGAACAATAAAAAAGTCATGCTAGTTGAAAATCAGCATGACTTTTTGATTACATTATAAACTTCATTTATTTGTGGCATGGATTTCATTGCACCTTTTTTAGAGGCAACAATAGCTCCTACGGCATTCGCAAATTCAAGCAACGGATAAAAATCAGTATCTAGCAGATTAACGATATCTCTTTTATTCTGTAATAATTGGAATAAGAAAGCTCCAATAAACCCATCCCCAGCACCTGTGGTATCTTTTGCTTGAACTTTAAAGCCAGGGTGAGTAACTAGCCCTTTTGGCGAGTGAAGTTCACAACCATTTTTGCCTTTTGTTAATAGAACTAATTGTACGTTACCAATAAATAGTTTGGTTAAAGCATCTTCAATGTTTTTAGTTCCAGTTATGAATTCTAATTCATCATCACTGATCTTAAGAATATGTGCATAAGGCATGAACTCGAGAATTGTGCTCTTTAAATCATTTGGATTGTTCCATAGTGGAAGTCGTATATTTGGATCAAAACTTATTATGCAGTTGTGCTTGATTGCATATTGAAGTGCTATTTTATGAGCTTTTTTGATAGGCGCATCAATTAGACTTATGCTACAAAAGTGTAGGATGTCACTATTAGAAAAAAGATTCTCATTTATATCCAATTCGTTCAGCAGCATATCAGCACTTGGGTTTCGGTAGAAACTAAAGTCACGATTACCATTGTTATCTAACGATACAAATGCTAATCCTGTCTTTGCTTCGTTTGTACGTAAAATTTCAGTGGTGTCAATTTTACAATCCTTTAATTCTTGAATTAAGAAATCGCCAAATGCATCCGTTCCCAATTTAGATAGAACGATGCTTTCTCCACCTAATTTAGACACGCAAGCAGCTACATTTGCTGGAGCACCACCAGCCATTCTTTCATAAGAAAGGACATCTTTCAATTTTGTATCTTTTTGGATTGGTATAAAATCAACTAAAACCTCACCAATACTAATCAGTTTGCTCAACACGACCACCTCACAATATTATTATATCATAGATTTTAGATAGAAAGTTATTGCTAAACTGAGTGGAATTTAGATTGGAAATTGAACATCGACAATTATATATTATCCTTTTCCTATGATTCCATATTGTTACCACTCTTTAATAATTGCTAATAAGGTGAAAAACTGGTATAATTTAAGGTAGCACTAAGGAGGTATCAGAATGCAAAATTTAAATACAGATGTATTAATAATAGGAGCAGGGCCGGGTGGATATGTATCCGCAATCTACGCTGCAAAAAAAGGTTTGGATGTTACATTAGTTGACGCAAAGAGGATTGGTGGAACTTGTTTGAATGAGGGTTGTATTCCAACAAAAGCTCTTGTAAAGTCTGCAGAGTTGTATCAAGAAATACTGCATGCAAAAGAAGAAGGTATATTAGTTGAAAACCCTAGTATTGATTTAGATAAGATTATTGACAAGAAAAATGATATAAAAGATAAATTAGTAACCGGTATTGAATACTTACTTGAAAAATATGGTGTACATACTTTAAAAGGGTATGCAAGTTTTGTAGATGATGAATATGTTAAAGTTGTTTCTGATAAAACCTATTTAATTAAAGCAAAAAATACCATTATTGCAACAGGTTCTAAATCGAAACATTTACCGATACCTGGTATTGACTTAGATGTTGTTGTAGACTCTGAGGTATTATTGGATAATAAAATCTTACCAAAGACATTAAATGTAATTGGGGGAGGCATTATCGGAATGGAATTTGCATTTATATATGCAAGTTTTGGTGTTAAAGTGAATGTTATTGAATTTTTACCGAAAGTATTACCGGGTGTTGATTCCGAATTTAGTATGCGCTTAAGACGTTATGCAAAAAAATTAAACATGGATATATATACGAATGCTGCAGTTACTAAAATTGAAATGAAAGATCAATTGTCTGTTGTTTATTTTGAACAAAAAGGCAAAGAAAAATCTTTAGAATGTGATTTGGTTTTAGAAGCTGTTGGTAGAGCTCCGCAGATGTCAGGACTTAGTTTAGAACATACCAGTATTATACATGATCTAAGAAAAGGAATAGAAGTGGATGATCATATGAAAACTAACGTTCCTCATGTGTATGCAATTGGAGATGTTACCAATTTATGGCAACTTGCTCATGTAGCAAGTCATCAAGGACTGGTTGCTATTGATAATATATTGGGTCATGATAAAGTGATGGATTATAGTGCAATTCCGGCTGTTATCTTTACGACTCCACAAATAGCAACTGTTGGTAAAACAGAAGAAATGTGTAAAACAGAAGAAATCAATTACGAAATGATTAAAGTTCCTTATTCTGCCAACGGAAGAGCACTTATTATGGGGGCAGAGGCTGGATATATCAAATTAATAAGAAATACACAAACGAAGAAATTAATTGGTGGTATGGTATTTGGTAAAGATGCTGATAATTTAATTGCTTCGATTACAATAGCTGTCAAAAACGGGTTGACCGCAGAAGATTTACAAGAAACGATTTTCGCTCATCCTACAATACAAGAATTAATTCATGAAGGAGCTATGGGGTTGGATAGTAAAGCTATTCATTTTATCGACTAATGGAAGTGTTACATGATATCAAGCGAATCAAAGAATTAATTGATAATGCCAGTACCATAGTGTTTTTAGGAGGAGCGGGGATTAGTACGGAATCTGGGATTCCAGACTTTAGATCTCCAAATGGTTTATACAATCAACCATATAAGTTTAGTCCTGAAAAGATACTTAGCCATAATTTTTTCTTAAATCAACCAAAAATATTCTATGAATTCTACAAAGAAAATATAATAAACTTTGAAGCAAACCCTAATTTTGGACATATTTACCTTGCCAAATTAGAAACGACTGGGAAACTTAAAACCATCATTACTCAAAATATTGATGGACTGCATCAAATTGCGAATTCAAAGCATGTCTTGGAATTACACGGTAATGTTAGTAGTAATCACTGTGTCAAATGTAATAAGGAGTTTGATATAGAGTATATTAAAAACAGTGAAAATCCAGTAAGGTGTGATGCTTGTAATGGTCTTGTGAAACCAGACGTTGTACTATATGGAGAAATGATTAGTAACGACATCATGAAAGAAGCTATAAAGAGCGTTTCAGAAGCGGATTTATTGATTGTTGGAGGAACATCTTTAAGTGTATATCCTGCAAGTGGATTGATTCGTTATGCAAAGAAAAAAATCTTAATTAATACCGAAAAAACATCAAAAGATATCTTTTGTGATTATGTGTATTATGGTAAATTTGGGGAACTCTGTCAAAAATTAAATGATATAACGGATTGACACTCCCATCTATATATAATATAATTTACTTTATGACGGAGGGTTTATGATATATTTAGATTATAGTGCTACTACTCCAGTGAACCCTGAAGTATTAGATGCATTTCATAAATTCAATTTAGAACACTACGGCAATCCTAATTCTTCACATGAATTGGGTGTTTTTGCTAAGTCAAAAGTAGAAGAGACTTCTTTAAAGATAAAGAATATACTTCATGTACAAAATTATGAAGTGATTTATACATCTGGAGCTACCGAAGCAAACAACCTTGCAATTAAAGGGTTTGCTTTTAGTAACCAATATAGAGGGAAACATATTATTAGTTGTCCTTATGAACATTCTAGTGTTACATCTTGTTTAAATTATTTAGCAAAATTAGATTATGATATTGATATATTATCATTGGATGAAACTGGAAAGGTAAATCTTGATGAGTTAGAAGAACTCATCAGAGATGACACCATTCTTGTATCCATTTCTTTGGTGAATTCAGAGTTGGGTATCATCCAAGATATTGAACGAATTAAAGCAATCTTAAAAAAACATCCTCAAGTGAAGTTCCATTCTGATTTGACACAAGCAATCGGAAAAGTACCAGTGGATTTAGCGGGGATTGATTTGATTTCATTTACAGCGCATAAGATTTATGGGATAAAAGGGATTGGAGCTTTGCTTAGAAAAAGTGACATTAATTTGACGCCAGTAATCCATGGTGGAAAATCAATTAGTATTTTTAGAGGTGGAACACCGTCAACGCCGTTGATACACAGTTTAGGCGTTGCGCTAGAATCAGCATATAAAGAGTTTGATAATAAGCGTAGCCACATAAAAAAATTACATGAATATCTCATTACTAATTTAGAAACTATTCCTATCGTCCATTTAAACTATAAAGATGGTATCGATCAAATCATAAATGTCTCTTTTAAGGGGATTCCAGCAATCAACTTGCAAAAAGCTTTGTCTCAAAGAGGTATTTATATTTCTACTCAAACTGCTTGTAATTCAGAAGCTAGTTATTCTAAGACTGTAAGTCAGATAACAGGGTCAGAAGAGTTTGCAGAAACATCTGTAAGAATTTCATTATCACATCTAACCACACAAGAAGATTTGACAGAATTCTTACATGCAGTAAAGGATATCATTCATGAAAATCATTAGAGTAACTGCGATGTGGTGTATGAGTTGTTTGACAATGAAAAAGGTTTGGAAACATGTTTTAAAAGATATAACAGATCTTGAACTAATTGATTATGATTATGACTTTGATAGTGAATTGGTCAAAGGATATAATATTGGCAAAATATTACCAGAATTAATTGTGTTTAAAAATAATAAAGAAGTTACCAGAATTATTGGTGAATGTTCAAAAAAAGAATTAAAGAAACGATTAGAGGGACTTGATGAAAACAGTTAAACGATTGATTTTAATTATTGTTTTAGGATTATTACTAAATCCTTTTTTTTCGGTCGTTAATGCAGAAAATGAAATAAATATCTATTTCTTTCATTCTGAGTATTGTGGCCACTGTCAACTTATGGATGAATACTTTCAAGATTTGGTGTTAGAGTACGATAATATTAATATTGTGTACTATGAATTAAGTGATGAACAAAATCCAGCGCATAACGAATTTACGATGTTGTTTGAACAAGTTAAAGATGCGTTTGATCTGCAACAAGCTTTTCCGACCGTAATTATTGGTGGGATTAGTTTTGTAGGATTCAATGAGCAAGTCACCATCGATATAGAACATACTATCGATAGGTATTCGGACCATGATTTTACAGATGTTGTTGCTAAAATCATAAATGACGATGACTTGTTGATAACAGACTTTGATTCTTTAGAACGAGATTTTGTCTCGTTACCTTTGATAGGTGAAATACGATTAGAATCATTATCTTTATTCTTAGCAGCAGTAGTGCTTGGTTTTGTAGATGGATTTAACCCGTGTGCGATGTGGGTTTTGATCTTTTTAATTTCTTTATTGATCAATATGCAAAATCGTAAACGAATGTGGATCATTGGCGTAACGTTCCTTGCGACATCAGCACTTGTATATTTTCTCATTATGGTTTCATGGCTTCAAGTAGCTGTAACATTGACATCTGTGAATTGGATGCGAAGCTTAATTGGTCTGGTCGCGATTGTCTTTGGGGGCTATAACGTTTACAAATTTATGAAAACAAGGAAGCAAGAAGTTGGTTGTGAAGTAACCGATGATAAACAACGCAGTAAGTTGATGGAACGGATGAAACGAATTGTTACAAAACAGAATCTATTTCTAGCATTATTAGGAGTAGCTGCATTAGCAATCACAGTAAATTTGATTGAACTTGCTTGTTCTGCAGGGTTACCATTATTATTCACTCAAATCCTAGCATATAATGATTTGAACTCATTCGAGTATTTCTTCTATATATTAATCTATATATTTCTATTCCTAATCGATGATTTAATCATCTTTACGATTGCAATGGTATCATTCAATGTATCTGGAATATCAAATAAATATTCAAGAATTTCTATGATTGCCGGTGGTATTATCATGTTGATTATTGGCTTCTTATTGATCTTTTTCCCAAATATTATAATGTTTAATTTTTAGAATAAAGAACAACACAACGAAAGCCATTCATATTCAATAAGAATAAGCACAGAAATGTGCTTGTTTTTTTTGTTTTAATTTGGATTTTCCTTTCGAAAAATGAATGTCCTTGTGTTATAATATTACCAAAGCGGGGCGACCATTTAGATGACCTATACGTTAAATGACAATTCTATAGTATTCGCGACGAATCAGGACAAATTAGAGATATTACAGCACAACAGTGCTCCATCTCTTTTTTTAAATTTGACCTTCTTTCATTATCGCGATATTCAACTGTCGTTTCGTAGTAGCTATTTATTTTATTTAAAAGAAAATTATCAGTATTCCATTGATTTTTCAAGGAAGTTAAAACGATATTTTGATTATATTAATATCGACCAAAGCTATTCTACTTTAAAACTAGAGTCGCTTAGGAAACTAAAGAAAGAATTGATCGATAAAGATATTATCGTTCCAACAAACATATTGAAGTATATGGGCAAGCCTGTATACTCTGTAAATAACATGCCGGTTCCTGTTTTTTTTCAGCCTACAGAGATCATTGATTTAGAGCTTGTATCCAAGGTAGATGCACCAGCAACTCTATATTCTGCGAAAGACCAAGTTCAGTCTTGCTTTAGTGTTTATGAGAAAACAGTAGAATTACTCGAAAAAGGAATTTCGATTTCCAATATCAAAATTCTAAATGCATCAAGAGAAGATGAATACTACTTACAAAAACTATTTGATGATAGTGGATTGCCACTAGTATTTGATCATCCAATGTTGATTCATAACCATCCAAAGGGAATTGAATTGTTAAAGATTATTAGACAAGCCGGGTATAATGCTTCGATTGAATATCTAAACAAGTTACTTCAAGATAAGAGTTTAGATCCGTTAACGAATGTCTTAGTTCGGATATATAATTCTTATAAACAAGCAAACTTAGAGAATCATTTGGATATTCTTGTTCAACTGATTGATGAAGCGAGTATTCTTCCAACTCATTACACCAACTGCGTAATGAGTTCTTCGTTTGATGATGTTGTTTATGATGAAGACCATTATTACTTATTGATGAATTATAATGATCAAACGATGCCTAAGATAACAAAACGCACCGAATACTTAAACGCAGAAGAATTAGAAGAAATCGGATACTGCTTGGCATTTGATGAACAACAATACAACGAGCAATACAGTCAAACGATATTAAACGGGATAAAGAACCTTTCTTTGTTCTTTAGTGCGTATTCAGAAGTAGAAAACCGAATTAGTGATATTAAATTAGCTAGAGAAATTGTAACAATAGACTATCAATACTTGGTGAAAGAAACGAGCTATTTAAAAACATTGAATCAATTGGAGTATGCAAAATCCAACTATAACTATCATAATTATTACTTAGAACGCTTGGATTATGAGTTATTGCATAATACCTATCATTCCAATAAAAACGTCTTCAATCACGAATTTACAGGTATTCATGAGAATACATTAAGAGACTTACTTCAAAAACATAATACGATTACAGGAGCGAAAGTAGAATCGTATCATCTTTGTCAATTTCAGTATTTATTAAAGTATTTGCTTAAAATAGATGATTATGAAACTAGTATTCCTCAATACCTTGGAACTCTTAGTCATAAAGTATTGGAAGAATTCATTTTAAACAAACAAATGAACTATAAAGACGTTATTAACAAATCAACGGATTTTCCAGAAGAAGAGAAGTACAAAGAATCCATCTATAAAACCGCAATAACGGGAGAGATGGATCATTTGATTATGATGATGAAAGAATTCCATGCTCAATCGAAGTTCAAAGACATCACTCCTGAAACAAGGTTTAAAATTCCATTTCGGTTAAATGAGAATTACTATTTGACTGGAACGATTGATAAAGTGATGAGTTACACCGATGAGTTAGGAAAAACGTTCTATGCATTGATTGATTATAAGTTAAGCAATAAAGACTTTAAAATAGAAGAATTCTTAACCGGTAGAAGCATGCAGCTACCGGTGTATTTGTATGCTTATAAAGCAACGCAATCCAATGAAGTAATTCCTCTAGGGTTTTACTATCAAACAACGACTTTGGGACGTTATAAACGTTCAGACACATTAAAGAATAACTATCAACTTGCAGGGATCTCTTTGGAAGATAGTTCCATACTAAAGAAATTTGACCTTGATTTAAGTCATATTAAGGCAGTACGGTTTAATAAAGACGAATCGCTTGCAAAGTCAACGAATCGTTTGAAGACCAAAAAAGAGATTGATGAGATACTGAAAGAAACAGAACACAAAATTCAAACCATGATTAAAGGAATTGAATCTGGAGAATTTGCAATAAATCCTGTTTTAGTAAAAGGAATAGGCAAGGACTCTGTGTCTTGTGAATACTGTGGATTTTATTCGATATGTTACAACAAGAATAAACGACTTGGAGGTGACTCTGAATGAACTATACACCTTCACAAAAGCGAGCAATTCATGAATCTGGAAACAATATTCTAGTAAGTGCTGGTGCTGGTAGTGGGAAAACCGGCGTATTGCAACAACGAGTTGTAGAGCAATTAAAACTAGGAAAGCATATTGATGAATTGATAATTTTAACATTTACCAACGCAGCTGCATTTGAAATGAAATCTAGAATTATCAGTTCTATTCAAAAAGAGAAATCCTTAGAAGATGAATTAAAACGTATGGACCGAGCTATCATTTCTACTTTTGATGCGTTTTGTTTGCATCTTGTAAAGGAATATCATTATCTACTGGATTTACCAAGTCAAGTTGTAATTGGTGATAGAATCCAAATTTTAAGTTTGGAAAAACAAGTCTTAGATGCAGTCATTAAGAACTATTACCAAAAAGGAGATTCTGATTTCGAAACATTGGTTTTGAGATTGTTTCAAAAAGGGGATTCTATTCTATACGAAACGATTCAGAATTTCGCGAAGAAAATATCGAAAGTTCCCGATTATAGCGCTATATTAGATAATTTTGAACAATACTTTTCAACCAAACTATTGGAACAGCACTTTTCCGAGTTCGGAGAAGAATTGAATACAAATAAAGATTTGGCAATTAAAACAGCAGAGATATTACTAGATTTGATTGATTCGTATTCAAGCAATTCTTTGGCCAAGTTCAAAGCTTCTTTAAATTCTATGGTCAACCGTTTGAAGAATGCATCCAGTAATGATGAATTGATTCATACATTTCTAACGGTGGAGTTTCCAAATAAACCTGGCGGAAAGAAAGAAGAGGAATTGAAGGAGATTCTGGATCAATACCATCCAAAACTAAAAGAGTATATTATCGCATCGAAAAAGGCATTGGAAGAAGCATATATTACGGACAAACAATCTGCGATTTCTAGTATTTTAGAAACGAAAGATTCCGTATTAAAAATTGTTGAGATTACGAAACAATATATAGAGAATTTAGAGGAAGCAAAACGTGAAATTAACCTTTATGATTATTCTGATATTATGAATTTTGCGATTCAATTATTAGAAAAACATAGTGATATAGCGGATGATTATCAAAATCGTATTAAAGAGATTATGGTGGATGAATATCAAGATACCAATGATTTGCAAGATTATTTCATTTCTTTGATTTCAAATGATAATCTATTTATGGTTGGGGATATCAAGCAATCCATTTACGGATTTCGAGATGCAAACCCCGAAAACTTCTTAAAGAAATATTTGGACTATTCTAAAAAAAATGGTGGTATCGCCATTAATTTAAGAGAAAACTTCCGTTCCAGAAAAGAAGTGCTTCTTGACATCAATAAAACATTTGAAGATGTTATGGACTGGAATATCGGTGGCATCAATTATAAAGATCATCAAAGTCTTGAATATGGCTTAACTGCATATGATCAGACTGTAAAAGGTCAACATTATGGAATTGATTTGATATCCTATGATTTTGATGCATACAAAGAAGAAGATAACTATGCGACAAAACCACTCGTTGAAGCACAGTTACTAGCAAAAGATATTGTAAGTAAAATTACCCAAAAATATCAAGTCTTAGATGATAATTTCCGTGATATCGAGTACAAAGATATCGCTATTTTGGTTGACCGGAAAACAGATTTTGAACTATATTCGGAGATTCTTAGTACCTATAATATTCCAGTGAACTTATTTAGTGATGAACCGTTTATGGATAGCCCAGAGATCTTATTCTTAATCAGTTACTTAAAGCTTATGAAGTGTTTTTATGACGAAGAGTATCTTGTAAAGAATTTTAACAAGGTATTTTATTCGGTTGCTAGATCATTTGTATTTCAAATTAAGGATGATATCATCATTGATTTTATAACGAAAGAAACAATCACAACGATTTCGGACTTAGAACGATTAAGAAATGTTCCAGAGTTCCTAGAGTTGTATCATATGACAAAGGAATTGAGTGGATTCGTTGAATCCTTGTCTATATATGAACTGTTACTTAGTATGTACTCAAAACTACACTTATTTCAAGCAATTAGTAATTTGGATAATCCAACCAAAAAAGAAGAGAAGTTGGACTATTTCGCTGCGAATATCAAATCGTTTGTATCATTTAGTTTCAATGATTTAATCCTCTATTTGGAAACAATTGAAGAACATAAGGATTGGGATATTGAGTACTCAAAAGTACATTCTAATTTAAATGCTGTAAAACTAATGACCATGCATAAAGCCAAAGGACTGCAGTTTCCAGTAGTGTATTGTCCGGGATTGTCTAAAAAATTTAATTTTATGGAAAACAAAGATTTCTTTTTATTTGATAAATCGTATGGGTTGATTACAAATGCATTCGATTCTGGGTTTTATCCAACATTTCTAAGAAAATTGAGTTTGGATAAACGCAAGAAAGAGTATATATCAGAACGCATTCGTCTGCTTTATGTAGCGTTTACAAGAGCGAGAGAAAATCTAATTCTATTTGCGGATGAATCTAGTTTGAAACCAGAACTACGACAATTGGATGAAACTGGATATGTAGATCATAGCATTCGTCTAAGTTATAACAAATTTACGGATTTGATATCCTCCACAAGTATTGCAGGATACGAATACGTATTTGAACCTCTAACCGTATATCAGAATAAGTCCATAGTATTTACTCCAAAAAGTAATCATGTGATTGGATTACAAGAATTTAACTTCCAAAAGAAACGTCTTGAAGAGAAGAGTTATTCTAGATCAATGGTTCAATTATTGAGTGATGATGTAAAGAGTGCAATTGAATTTGGTACTAGTACACATAAATTACTTGAGGATTTCGATTTCGAACATACGATAACGTCTTTGAAGTTGTTACCTAGCAACATACGAGCATCCATGGAATACTTTTTAAGTACCCTATTATTCCGAAAATCAGATTCTCCAAAAATATATCAAGAATATGAATTCTATGAATCCAGTAATATAGGGACAAAACATGGAATTATTGATTTACTGATGGAATATCATGATATAATCTATATCGTAGATTATAAGCTTAAAAATATTTCTGGAGAAGCTTATAGATTGCAATTACATGGTTATAAAGACTACATCCAAACAAAAACAAATAAGCCAGTTCAAGTATTTTTATATTCGATCCTAGATCAAACATTAGAAGAAGTCGAATAAATATTCGGTTTTAACTTGAATTTTAGCCTTTTAATAGAGTAAAATAGAAGCATTAAGAAAGAAAGGAGCGACGTATGGCAGAAAGCAAATTAGCTGTAGCAATTAAGAATTATACTGTAAAGAATTATAAAGATGCATTTGTTGACTTTAAAAAGCTTTCAAAAAGTCATACAGAAGCTGCTTACTATCTTGGAATGATGTATTATTATGGATACTATACCAATCAGGATTATAATCAAGCATTTAAGAGTTTTCAAAAAGCATGGGAAGGATTGTACCCGGATGCTATTTATATGCTTGGAGTTTGCTACGAAGAAGGTAAAGGGGTTTCCAAGGATTTGAATCAAGCATTCGAATTGTATCAAGCGGCTGCGAAGAATAGTAGTAGTTATGCATTGTTAAAGATTGCTAGATTTAGTGAAGAGGGAATTGTAGTGCAACAATCCTTAAAGACTGCAATTGAAATCTATGTAAAATTATCGAAAATGAATAATGCATATTCGATGTATAATATAGGAAGTTTTTATTTGGAAGGTAGAGGCTTAAAGAAGTCTGTAGATAACGCTTATACTTGGCTGAATAAAGCACTTAGTGCTGGTAGTGTAGAAGCGATGAATTATTTCCGTTTCTTAGGGTCTAAGAGTAAAACCGATGTACGTACAACTGAGGAAATCTATCTCGCTGCGAAATCGTATTTAAAAAAAAAATTATATGAAACGGGATTACAACTATTAGAAATCGCAGCTAAAGAAAAGCATGTACAATCAATTTTTGATTTGAGTGATATTTATTTACATGGAACTGGAGTAGTTGCTTCACCAGAAAAAGCATTTAAACTATTATTGAAATATAAAGATTTAGAGGATCCTACTTTGTATTATAGGATTGCATCGAAATATGAAAACGGTGAGGGAATTCATTCCTCCTATATAAAAGCAGCTTTGTTTTATGAACTTGCTGCGAAAAAAGAGTATGAACCAGCGAAAATAGCTCTTATAGAAATTAGGGGGTATTAAGATGGCGATGACAAAAACTCCGAAACAATTGAATGATACCGGTGATCAATATTTTTATGGCAATGGAACTCAAAAAAATATTGAAATGGCGTTTACCTACTATAAACAGGCTGCGGATTTAAATAACCCAGTTGGATATTTCAATGTTGGGAAATATTTTATTGAAAAAGAATCATATAAACAAGCCATTGAATATTTAGAAAAAGCAAAAGATTTAGGATATACAAAAGCTAATATTCGATTATCCAATATGTACTTAAATGGTTTGGGATACCGTAAGAATAAGAAAAAAGCATTTAAGTATTTGAATCAGGCTGTAGAAGCAAATGATATTTCCGCAATGCATCAACTCGGATTATTCTATTTACACGGGGTTGGTTGTAAGAAAGAAGAATTGTTGGCTTACAAGTATTTTGAAATGTCTTCTGAGAATAAAGTTCCGGAGGGAATGTATTATTTAGGAAGTTTACTCTTAGAAGCTAAGAAAATGAAAAAAGAATACGAGAATGGGTTCTTTTGGTTGGATAAAGCCGCTGAAAATGGTTCCGTTGATGCAATATTGAAATTAAAATCATTCTATCAGCAAAGTCATCCATACCTAAAAAAGAAATCTGTTTTGTATTGTAACGAAATGGAATTCTATTATGATGAATTACTAGCAAAACTTGGTGATGTTGAGGCATTAGTTCGAGTTGGGTTTACTTATTATGAAGGCAATCAAGTTACGAAGATAAGTTATGAAAAAGCCAACCTGTATTTTAAAGTACTGTTTGATAAAGACCATACAAAAGGCTACGTTGGACTTGGGTTATCATATTTGTATGGAAGAGGCGTACCAGTTGATTACAAGAAAGCAAAAGAATTGTTAGATGTTGCTGGTACTCGTAAAGATATTACTTCGATGAATGCTTTGGGGGATATATTCCGGCTTGGTTACGGTGTTGATGTCAATTATCAACGCGCTAAGGATTATTATTTTGAAGCAGCGAAAAGCGATGAAACCAATGCGTTAATCAATTTGGGATTGTTGCATTACCGCAAACAAATTACTGGTGCTACCAATGAGTTAGCATTACAATACATGAAGACCGCATCTGAAAAAGGTAATATGGTTGCCTATTATTGGTTGGGTATTTTCCATGACAAAGGAATTGGTATTGTTGCTGACTTCAAAAAAGCAGAACTTGCTTTTAAAAAGGCTATTGAAGCAGAAGTTTTGGGCGCGAAATATAAATACGCACAACTACTATATGAACATATCAGTAGTATTAAACTTGCTAATAAGAAAAAAAATGTTGTTTATTTAGAAATCCGAGATTTGCTGATGGAATACATCAATTCTCCACATACATCGGAAGTGAATACCGTGTATTCGATGTATATGTTGGGGGATCTATTCAGTTTGCAGAATTTCGATAAACATTCCGATAAAATATCACGTTATTATTATGAATTAGCCGCAGAGAAGAAGTTTACGAAAGCGATGGTACGAATGTATCAGATTCTGAAAGAAAAGGAACCTGATGTCGCAATTGCGTACTTAGAAGAAGCAATTAAGAAACCATTGGATGGAGAATCATTATTTGAATATGGTAATTTGTTATATGAAGGACATCCTTTTGTTGAAAAAAATATGCAAAAGGCAAAAGAGTTTTATGGAAAAGCTTCTGCATTAAATTATCAACCTGCAAAAGAAAAACTAGCAATGTTATAGGAGTATATTATGAAATTATTATTACATATCTGTTGTGGTCCTTGTACAGTTGGTACAATGAAAGCAATCCACGATGAAAGCATTGAAATAACAGGATATTGGTATAATCCAAATATCCATCCATACCTTGAATATAAGAATCGTTTGGATGCTTTGATTGAATTTGCTAAAACAATTTCACTACCATTGGTTATTGAAAATACCTATGGATTAAAACAATTTGTGACTATGGTAAAAGACGATTTAGAAAACCGTTGTTCAAAATGTTACACAGACCGCTTATATTCTGTTGCGAAAAAAGCAAAAGAATTGGGTTATGATGCATTTTCTACAACTTTACTTGTAAGTCCTTATCAGCAACATGAAAACATTAAGAAAAAAGCTTATGAAATAGGGGAAGAAATTGGTATCGATTTTTACTATGTAGATCCAAGACCTTATTTCAGAGAAGGAAACAAAGAAGCAAGAGACCAAGGGCTTTACATGCAAAAATATTGTGGATGTATTTTTTCAGAAGAAGAACGTTATTTAAAAAAGAATACAAAGTAAGTTAAGAACTCTTAGCTTATTTTTTTCTGTTATAGAAAAAATAAATAGAAATCCCCTTAATGGGTTACGAGAGCGAGTTGATGATTATGTTATTATGGGCAACAAACACGGTGGAAGCCGTAAAAGAAGCGTGGTGGCTTTATGCCATTGGAGCGTTTGTAACACTGTTTATTATCGGAGGATCTTTATTCTTCGCATATAAAGCTTATGTACAATCAAAAGAACTTGGAATGGCAAAAGAAGATATTAAAAAAGCAGTTATATCTTCCGTGAGTTTTTCAATTTTACCTTCAATAGGAATCTTTATTGGGGTAATTACGATGGCTGGATTCTTAGGGATTGCATTGCCATGGATACGGTTATCTGTATTAGGGGCATTGCATTACGAACTCATGGCAGCTGATTGGGCTACAGAAGGAGTCAACATACTAAATATGTCTGTTGAGAATTTTGTAACAATCGCGTTTACCA
>Ga0075122_10001117_pt1 | contig 19739 bp, 19 predicted proteins | sample AntAceMetag02UKB_FD_69790 | JGI IMG/M metagenome (GOLD analysis project Ga0075122, IMG submission 69790) | Saline lake microbial communities from Ace Lake, Antarctica - Antarctic Ace Lake Metagenome 02UKB | ecosystem: Environmental > Aquatic > Non-marine Saline and Alkaline > Saline | place...
AATTGTAACCCCGTGGCCCGTCATAGCGGGTAGAAACAGAGGAAAACCGGAATAGTAACCGGCATTTACTTTTTCTTTAAAACGGCGCGCCACCCTGTCAGCTGAGTGTTGAACGGTTTTAAAGCTACATTCAGCTCTACTGAGGGATCTCCTGCGTAACAGATCTCTGAATTGGTACTTTCCAATGTTGTAAAAATGGTTCCCCAACCATTTTCTGGAGTATGCAGGGGGCGCAAATCTCTGCTGACATCGCGCACCTGCTCCGTTACATAAAAAGCATTCGCATCAATATTTCGGATAATCGGAATAATTGTTTTAAGATCACGACGCCGGCAGACAACATATAGCTCCATAACTGGGCCCCTTGAACCCTGCCCTTCAAAACAGGTGACATTCAGGAACAGTTTTAGAAATGCCTCCTTGATCTCATTTGATTTTCGATGGGTGATGATTTTCAAAATGATTGGACCGAAGGCGAGCTTTTTTTCAGCAATAATCCCGACAACATTTCCGGTGGCAAATCCAAGAGCATAAAAGACAACCAGAACTGGTTGTTCCTGGATCTTGTTGACAACTGTACCCACAACAAAAATCCAGAGAGTGGTCTCAACTATGCCTAAGCAAAAGGCGATTACCATTCGTCCCTGGACTGTGACGATTGTACGGATTGTACCAATGCTGACATCCAATACCCGGGCAACGAAAATCAACAAACCTGTTAATAAAACATAATTATCCATGGTTCTCTTCTGTTACGACTGGCTGTGTAGAGCGTTTAATTACTGTTTTGATATTTTTGAAATACGAACTTAATCAGTTTCCCCGTTATTATTTTTGCGAACAGTTACCAGGGATACGGGACAGCGTTTAAACATCTTCAGCGCTGTGGACCCCACCATGACATCCGTTAGGTTTGATCGTCCTTTGATTCCCATCACAAGCATATCGATATTTTCCTCAGCAATTGTAGACAGAAGCTCACGAAAGGGGATCCCCGTTTTAATAATGAATTGTGTCTTCATCTTTCCCAGATCAATCGTTTTTTTTAATTCTTCCATTGCAATCTTCCTTTCCTCATATAATTGGTCAATGCATTTTTGAATACTTGATTTGTTAAAGTTTTTTTGTAAGCGTGATGATGTCTGGTAGATATAATCAATGTCTTTGCTATTGACGACATTTACAAATATAAGCTTCGCTTTAAGGTCTTGGGCTAAAGCAACGGCATGCCTGGCTACGACTTCTGCATGGCTGGAGAAATCTACTGCTGCAAGTATTCTTTTATATGTTTTCATTTATTTGTTCATTATTAGAGTTGAATTAAAAAAAAGATAATTTGTCATTAGAGCAATCCTTGTGCCACTATATAATAGAGCATATAATCAAATACATAGAATGATGTGAATCTAATTGTGACAATTATTGGAACTGGTAGTTCTGGTAGTTCCATAATAGTTTGTGTTTACCCTTAAATTATCCACAGCATCGGTGACCTGAATGAATGTTTTAGGACAATTCGGAGCTCCTCTTGTGCAATAAAACTTCATTGACTCGGGACACGCAATTGTAAAACCAAATTGTGATGCTGAAACGTGTAAAACAGAGGCATGAAATCTGCTTATTGTATAAACCATCACAGAAATAGAGGATGATAGGTTCAAAACCAGAAATAATCCTTTTTATCCACAAGGAGTTGAAGTGACAAAAAAAAGACAAAACAGGAATCAAACAAAGAAGAAGTTCAGCTCAGATCTGTTCCATTTAAACAAAATTCGTAAGGCATCACAAAAAGCTGGGCTTCCACCAGGGACACTACCCCACCCGGACAACAAAACGCCTGCGCATGCCGTCATCACCATCATTGATTATGATGCTGCAAACGTTTCTGAAACGGTTGTTAACTCTCTGGAGAGCCAATCCTCATTTATGGATTCACAAACTGTGACGTGGATTAATATTGATGGTCTCTCTGATATCAACTTGATTGATCGGATAGGTAAAATATTCAACATTCATCCACTCATTCTGGAAGATATCCTCAATAAAGGGCACAGGCCAAAGATTGAACAATATGATGATCATCTTTTTATGGTATTGAACAGCCTGAGGTTTGACGCCGCATCAGACACAATTAGAGAAGAGCAGGTAAGTATTATTACCGGGCAGAACTATTTGATTACGTTTCAGGAAAATCCAAGTTTGATATTTAAATCGATCATTGGCCGGATTAAAAGCAAAAAAGGCAAAATACGTAAGCTAAAATCGGACTATCTGACCTATGCTTTGATGGATACCGTTGTCGACCACAATTTTGCTATTCTTGAAATCCTGGGAGAAAAACTGGAGGCACTGGACGATATTTTACTGGATAGTGTCACACAGGAGCACATTCAAGCGGTTTTCACCGTGAAAAAGAAAGTGTTTGCAATGAGAAAATCAATCTGGCCTATCCGGGAGATTGTTGGGTCCATTCTGAAAAACGAATTTGAATTGATTGGGGAAGCAACCCTGATTTACTTCAGAGACGTCAATGATCATGTGATGCAAATTGTGGATGTGATGGAAACGTACAGGGAAGTTGTCAGCAGTATGATCGACGTTTATCAGTCCACACTCAGCCTGAAAATGAATGAAGTGATGAAGGTTCTTACCATTGCAGCAGCCATTTTCATGCCGCTGACTTTCATCGCTGGAATATACGGCATGAATTTTAAATTTATGCCTGAGCTTGAATGGAAATGGGGTTACTTTATTGTCTGGGGATCGATGATTGCTCTTGCTGGTTTCATGCTGTTGATCTTCCGCAGAAAAAAATGGCTGTAATAAAATGTTATCTGGCACAGGATTGACTCAATAGACTATGGTATCCTTGGAAAGTTAAACAGCTGTTAGGTTGTTGAGCAGAAAACTTAAAAAAACCACCATAAATATCCTATCCACTATTCCAGGCTTGAGCCATTTGTTTACACGACCGTATAGGACTCTGGGGTAATGTAGACTATACGTTACCTTTGCGAGCACAGGAATCGCCGCAATAGTGAACAGACAATGTGGGAAGAGATCCTTCTTCAGTTTGCTCTCCATCAAGATATTGATTTTGCCTACCTAACTCAGCGGTTTTATACACTGGAGAGACCTGAAAAAGGAACCAAATATATCAATCAAAAGCTGCAATTTGCAATTCCCCCCCCCTTCCGAAAACGATAACATCTGACTGCTTTTCCGCAACAAAATATTAGAATACAGAGTTCCGATTTTTTTCAGCACTTAGTGCTATATTCTATCATAACAGTAATATATGGTATGGTCCAAATATTGCTACTGTAGATTTGGCTTTGAAGCTTTAAACCGCTTCAAAATGCTTAACTAGTACACCATTAACTTGAGAAAACGGGATGGTAGCCTGCCCCTTTCCGGAGGTCATATCAGTGGGTGCAGATGTCCAGAGCAAGATTGGTATTTTTATCAGTCTGCCGGCACCTGTGTGCACTAACTCTTTGTGTGGTTGATTCCCAAGTGAACAGCTGGGGATTCAGACTACAAATTCGAGCGAGAACGGTTAGGAAACCGTTGCCATAGACGGCTCCACTCAGGTGCCATCCCCTGCACATGTTTTAACCGTTTAAAAAGAGAACGTCGATGAAATCAGTCCTGATAGCTTCATCTGATACAAAAGCCCTGTCGGACATTAGTAAGTCGATGTCAGCCCGCTATAGTGTTGATACAGCTGAAACGCTTTCAAAATTTTCATCGTTTCTTCAACAGAATCCCTTTGATTTTATACTTCTCGATTTCAAAATCTTCAAGGAAGCATTGTTGTCTGGGAAACAAGAAATGCTAAATATTGATACACAAGACTTAAGGGATCCCTTAAATAGCACTCCGACGCTTGCCGAAACAAGGAAAATTGCTATCAAAAAGGTTGAAAAAGACTATTTGGAAATGATGTTGGCCATTCATTTGGGTAAGATCAACAAAACTTCAGAAGCAGCTGGTATTTCCAGCCGTCAACTACGAAAGCTCCTGACAAAACATGGGATCCAAAAAAAAGAATTTAAAACGCTTCAGCCGTTTCTTAATAATGCAGAACTTAGAGATCAGATTCAGTTAAAAAACAAGAAGAAATAATTCCCTTTTCAATCGGCCGTAACTTCATAAAAACATAATAAAAAATGGATATAAAAGAAGCCTATATTAAAAAAGCGAAAGCCAAGGTCGCTGAACAAGTTGCCTGGCTCTGTCAGCTAAAAGAGGGCTCAATAACTGAATTCTCTGATACCAAAATTAAAACACAGGAAAGTATCGAGTCCTTGGAGCGGAAAATTGAATACGCTAAGTCTCATATCGGAGAGATATCAGAGGCTGCTTGGGATGCATGGGAAGAGATCAAGAATCGAAACGAAAACTTGACCGATAATATTAGCTGTTCATTGAAAAGGCTTTTTCAAAAAGAAAATGAGCTCTGACTAGATCAAAGCAATTGATCATATTTTTCTTGAGAACATTTAGAGCTTTTTATTTAATAGAACCGAACCATGGATGTTAAAAAATCAAAAAACTACAGCGCTCCAAACTAAATCAGACCGTTGAAGTATAAATTGCTAGCGGTGGAAGTATAAAGAATCTCGAGATTCGATACTGTACCCAACCTGCAGAGGATGGGCTAAAGCTTAATCAATCTGAATTGAGTTTTGATTTCATGTATTGCAATAAGTATTACTTTATTGAACCCTTTCATCAAAACAGTGATGCATATTCAAAATTGCAGCAGACATTATTTTTATAAAATATGAAAACGTCAGTTCAATATTTTACTAAAGAAAAAAAATTAATCGTAAAGGGCATCTTGGTACCAGAAGATTTGGACTCGTCCGAAATGATCACAAGAATGGCCATACGTGCATCAGATAGCGAGCAAGAGTTCATCGTTGAAATGAATTCTCTTGGAAAAGAGCTGATAAAATACAAAGGATCAAAAGCCGTTCTTAATGGCAGACTGAAAGATAATGATATTGGGCGGAAGACTATTATTGTTGACCGCTATGAAATTCATTCATGGTAGATCAAATTTTTCTATAATCAAAGCAATCTAATGAAAAAGTATAACAGGATTTTAGCAGCCGTTGATTTTTCGAAATATACACGGAAGATTGTGGATCATGCAGTAACTTTTGCGCAAGAGTTCAATGCTGAGCTACTGTTAGTCAATGTTCTTAACCAATATGACATAGATCTTGTAAAGCTTTCATTCAACATATTAAAAAGGGTTTCTGAGAACCTGACTATAGAGGGAATAACAAATAAACTTCAAGCAGACAGAGAAGAGAAAATGGTTAAGCTAATGGACGAGGTTGATCATTTAGATGTGAAGAGCAGATTCATTATCAAGATCGGATCACCAGTTCAGGAGCTGCTTAAAGCTGTCACTGAAGAAGAAGTCGACGTAGTCATCATTGGTGCCAAAGGCAAAAATACTTTTGAAGAAGCGGTGATAGGTTCAACAGCTTTGAAAATGTTTCGTCGCTGCCCGGTTACTCTGATCACCGTGCGGTAAAAATAACTCGTCTCTGAATGGATTAAAATTGGAAACCAGTTAGATACTTACACAACAAATATGATGATTTGGCGTACCAGAATGAACCGTCATGCAACTGCAGGTTAACCCATTTTCTTTCGAGAGAATTTTTTAATATTCAAGGTTGTATGGACTCTTTGGATTGGAGGGACTCTTGAAAAACTTCCCCCAGCTTTGCTTCCTTGATCCTATGACATATATGGTTTTTTAAATTGTTAAATGAAGCCCGACAGAGCCTGGAGTCATTTAACTCAATTCTAATCATCCTCCCATTTTTCTTAGAAGTTTGCCATGCCTAAAAATCTAAGCCTTCAAATAAAAAACCGCCAGAAACCGGGTTGGTTAAAATCTATCGGTCCTGTGGAAAACCTGGAAAGTTACGTTAAAGCCGATTGGTGGAGGGAAATTTTCAATGCCAACTACCTGAGAACGGATGGAGATGTTGTGGAAGATGAACAGATGACTAGAAATGAAATCGATGCATTTCTCTCCTATTTGTCTCTTGATAAAAGTGCCCGTATTTTAGATTTATGCTGCGGACAGGGCCGGCATGTATTGGAATTTGCGAGAAGAGGGTTTACTAATCTGTTCGGGCTGGATCGCTCCCACTATTTAATAAAGCGGGCCCGGGCCACAAATAAAAAAGAGGGGTTTGCCATTGGTTTTAAAGAAGGAGATGCCAGAAAATTAACCTATCAAACCGACCAATTCGATTGTGTATTCTTGGCAGGAAACAGTTTTGGCTATTTTGAAGCAGCTGAGGAAGACCAGATCGTATTGAGAGAGATTCGCAGAGTACTGAAACCATCTGGGCGATTACTAATTGACATTTCCGATGGTGCATACCTTAAAAACAATTTTGAATCGCGCAGTTGGGAATGGATTGATAATAAGTATTTTGTCTGCCGAGAACGTTCAATGTGTTCAAATAACGAACGTTTGATATCGAGAGAGGTTATTACCCATGTTAACAACGGTGTTATTGCTGATCAATTCTATGCTGAAAGACTGTATTCCAAAGATACAATTACTAAATTGCTTCGAGAAACAGGATTTACAGAAATTGAATTTCAAAAAGAAATTAAAACAAATTCCAACAGAAATCAGGATCTGGGAATGATGGAGAGGCGCTTCGTATTGACATCTACAGTAGAAAAAGAGTGGACCCCCGTTAGACAGAAAACTGAGAAACATCTGACAGTGGCGGTTATAATGGGTGATCATCGCAAACCGGATATGGTTAAGCCAAACCATAATTTTGATGATGACGATTTTTTTACGATCAGTGCTTTAAAAAAAGCCCTCTCCAATTTGAAAGATTATCATTTTATATACTATAACAACCATGACAGCCTATTTACCGATTTGAAGAAAAATCGGAATAGAATCGATTTTGCCTTTAACTTATGCGACGAGGGTTTCGATAATGACGCTACCAAGGAACTACATGTTCCCTCTTTACTCGAAATGCTGAAAATTCCCTACTCAGGAGGTACGCCACAATGTCTGGCATATTGCTATGACAAATCTTTGGTTCGTGGAATTGCTAAGGAAATGGATATCCCGGTGCCCGAAGCTTATCTTATCAAGCCAGAGGAGACTGTCTTTATAGAGATTCAAGGGGATTTTCCTGTCATCGTGAAGCCTAATTCGGGTGATTCAAGCTACGGAATATCGCGAAATAGTGTCTGTAACACAATTGAGGAGTTGGGAGACGCGATGCTTCATGTACGAAACTATACCGGTTTCAATAAACCGGTCCTGGTCGAAGAGCTCTTGACAGGGAAAGACATCAGTGTCGGGATTATAGGGAACCCGCCCGAATCATATTTGGCCCTGCCCATTATTGAAGAGGATTATTCAGCACTACCGCCTGAGTTTCCAAGAATCTGCGGATATGAGGCTAAGTGGGATCCGGAATCCCCTTACTGGAAGTTAAAATCCATCCCAGCTGAACTGCCGGAAGAGACAGAGCGTTTTTTAATTGCCAATTGTATTAAACTGTTTGATCGACTTGAGTGCCGGGATTATGCTCGTTTCGATTGGCGTCTGGATAAGAATGGCACTCCTCGGTTACTGGAAGTTAATCCAAATCCCGGGTGGTGTTGGGACGGACATTTGGCAAAAATGGCTAAGTTTGCCGGAATTGATTATCAGAACATGCTGGATGAGATTCTCAAAGCCTGCGACACTCGAGCTGGAAAGTTGAATGGTTTGCTACAAAAAGCGGTATGATAAAAACCAAAGAAAATTTGTTGTTAAGGCCAAAGACCACGTATTCGTTGTTAAAAATACTTACGGGCTCAGATTTATCGCGCAGACGGTTGCCGTTCATGTCGGTTAGTAGTCCAAACCCGGGACCGGTGGTTTGGTTGACTGCATGTACGCACGGGGATGAAGTTGGCGGTATGGTGGTGATTCAGGAGATCTTTAAAAAAATGCAGCGTTCCCTCCTGAGGGGAACCATAAACGCCTTCCCTTTGATGAATCCCATCGGTTTTGAAAACCTGTCGCGCAATATCACTTTCAGCCGGGAGGACCTTAATCGCTCCTTTCCTGGGGATTCTAAAGGATCCCTTGGGGAACGGATAGCCCATCAAATTTTTAGTAAAATTACTGATACGAATCCTAGTCTTCTACTGGATCTGCATAGTGACTGGAAGCAATCTATCCCATATGCATTGTTGGACAAAAGGCCAGTCGGGATATCCAAAAACGTTTATGTGTTTTTAAGGAACATCTGCAGGAAATCAGGTTTTTATATTATCGAAGATGCGGATGAAATACGAAGTAGCCTGACACACAATCTATTACGGCACAATATCCCTGCGGTGACTTTTGAATTGGGAGAGTCTTTCGTCGTCAATGAGGAAGTCATTCAATATGGGATCCAGGCTATTTTAAATATTTTGGTGGAACTGCAGATGGTTACCAGCACTTTACAAAAAATCAGTTATCCACTGCACGCACTCGTTAATCGAAAACAAATACTGAAATACTCTGACAAACCTTTTTGTACCAAGAGCGGTATTATTCGTTTTCTTGCCAGACCAGGGGATTTAATTCAACGAAACCAGCCCGTGTTAAAAATATACAATGCTTTCGGCAAACTGCAAGAGACGATCACTGCAGAGGCCACATCTGTCGTACTTGGGAATGCCGATACAGCTGTGGCTTTTCCGGGGATGCGGGCCATGGCATTTGGTATCAATTGATGCAACTAGTGTAGCTCAGGTTACATCATTCCATTCATTCCACTGCCATGCTGTGGGGCATTGAGACCTTCTTCTCAGGTAGCTCACTTATTGTCACCTCTGTTGGCAATCCATCCACAAACAACTCTTTATTTAACCTGTAAAACCATATTCACAAGAAAACAGGAACATGTACTTCCGATCTCTAGTTCAAATCAGAACCCAAGATTCCAATTTAATCTAATAAACCTACTTGGATAGTAGTTCTAATTATTTTTAATAAAAAGGTGTCCTAAAGTATTCAGTGTTAATAGTAAATAGGATAGATTCTAAAATTGAAAAAATAGATATCATTCGTTCAATCTGATTGTTGGCTCAATTCTAATCGTTTTTATCAATGTGGAAGGTATTAAGTTTTCCATATCTATTAATTAGCTTAATAAGGATTACTTTCCATCGCTGTTGTCATGTTTGAGGAAATCAATCAGAATTGAATGTTCCGATATTCTTCTTGTGCGTACCTAATATGTTGATATTGAAAGAAAAATATGTTGGCACGGTTAGTGAAATATATGTAGAAGAGGCCTGCATCTTTTTGAGACAGATGACGATATCCTGAAGTAGACTCAAAAAAGCCTCTTTTTTCCAATGTGCTATGGAAATAGCTGCTATCCAATCATATGGGCGCAGACTTCCTGTCATTCGGAAATATCAACGGTATCGTTTCCTGAATAGAAAGACCTTATTTTGGAAATCGATTTTATTTGTTACCATTATCTAAATCCAAAATTATGGAGGAGTTATGAAAAAGTTGATCGTCATTGCTTGTGTTTTCGCTATTATTGGTCTATTTCAGTCAGCTTCAATAATTGCTGAAGAACCAAATGATGTGCAAATACAAAAGTATTCTCAAAAGTGCGAAATCGAGGCAACTGAAGAAGGTGTCATGAATGATGAAAAGAAAGAATATATTGCGGAATGTGTTGCCGACCTTATGGACGCAGACGCAGTTCAGGAAATAGAACCTGAAGGTGCCAAAGAAAAAGTGGAATAGTAGCTGACCTGAGAGATCAGCCCATGTCTCCCAAAAGACACTATTGTGTTGTAATTGGATCTGGCAGCGGCATGTACAAGTGCCATCGATCGATATCGAATCTTTCGGTGGCACTATAAAAAGTATGTATCCTAAGAGTCATCGGAAACCGCATTAGAATGTTTCTCTTCATAATCGATTTTCGGTATTTTTCAGTGGCCTTTTTTTATTGGTGCAAATAAAAAAATCAAAGGACAAATGAACAGGATTTAGTTTATATTAAACAAAAGAAAGTTCTCTCCTGCACTAACTATCATAAAGACCGGCTGAATGATGTTTGATCCAACACCTAGTAACAATATGCTCCTTGCCAGTTACAGGCGTATGCTGATGCCTACGCTTCGAATAGTTGTCCTGCTGTTCTTTTTCCTTTTATCAATCGATTGTCTCCTCCTTTCAACTGCAGAAGCCACTGTATTAACTAACAGAGATGCCATTGTAAAAATATTTACCGTCAAAAACCAACCGGACTATTATCGCCCCTGGAGTATGAAAGCGCCAAAAAATATTAACGGTTCCGGATGTATTATCGAAGGTGAAAGGATCTTAACCAACGCCCATGTAGTCGCAAACAGTACCTTCTTGCAGGTCCGCAGGTATGGCCAAAGCAAAAAATTCATGGCGCGTATACTGAATATTTCTCATGAAGCCGATTTAGCCTTATTAACCGTCGATGATAAGGACTTCTTTAAAAAAAGCGTTCCAATTAAACTGGGTGTACTTCCAAAAGCGCGGCAGAAAGTTTTTGTCTATGGCTTTCCTATCGGCGGCAATTCATTGAGTATCACTGAAGGAATTCTCTCCCGAATTGAACATCAGTATTACGCTCATAGTGGTAGTTTATTGTTGGCGGGACAAATTGACGCGGCCATAAATCCAGGTAACAGTGGTGGTCCCGTTTTAGTGGATGGCCGACTGATTGGTGTGGTCATGCAGAGCCATGCTGATAAGCGTTCTGAAAACATCGGCTATATGTCGACGATATCTGTTATTCAACATTTTTTTAATGATATTAAAGATGGGCGATATGACGGTTTTCCAAATATTGGTTTGGTCACACAAAAAATGGAAAACCCCGTTTTAAAAGAAAAATACAAACTGAAAAAATCCCAGACCGGGTTGTTGGTCAATCATATTCTGCAGGACGCATCGGCCAAATCGAAGATCAAACCCGGGGATGTGCTGTTGAGCATTGACAATCAGCCCATTGCAGATGACGGGACGGTTGAATTTCGGGAGAAAAACCGTACCTCATACACTTATTATATTGATAAACGCCAGATCGGGGATAGCATTGGTTTAAAGATCCTAAGAGAAGGTGTGGTAAAGAGTATATCATTGAAATTGGAACACACTGAAAATCAGCTTTTACTCGTTCCCAATCTCCAGTACGATCGCCTGCCCAGATATTTTATTTATGGTGGATTCGTATTTACGCCCCTTACCCTTAACTACGTTCAATTATGGGGAAGCAAATGGAAATCAAAGGCACCAAAAGAAATGGTTATCGAGTCCACGAACTGGCCGACTGAAAAGAAGAAAGAAGTGGTATTTATTTTGAGAACCCTAGCCGATAAAATCAATACAGGGTATTTCGGGCTGCACAGTTGGATTGTTCGTGATGTAAACGGAAGAAAGTTTAAAGATTTTAATGAATTTTATCAAATTGTCACGACCTCTACAGACCCCTTTATTGTGTTACGCAATGGTAAAAAATATGAAGTGATCATTGATCGAAAGCAAGCTGTCGAAAATCATCAAGGAATTCTAAAAACCTACCGTATTTCAAAGGATCGCTCTCCTGATCTCAGACTACTACCCTCAAAACAATATTTGTTCTGAAGACCTCGACAAATCTTTTGGGCAGGCCAATTGTTCTATTTGGGAAGTCATCAAAGCATATGTCAGTGTCCCTGGTTAAAATGGCTATGACTTTGGCATATGCTTCTGACGTTATCTTAGTCCAGGTCTTCTCCACGATTCAGATCGTGGTAGCCGGTATGCTGCCACAGAATATCAAACACAACTGCAACAATACTTAATGATATGTAGCATAAGTCGTCTGGGCGCTAGCTGGTATTCTGCCCTTGGCCTAACGAATAGGATCTTGATCAAAGAAATTAGTTCCCCCTTGATATAACCATAAAGCTAGTAATCAGAAGCGTCGGAGCACCGTCTACCTCAACAAGTTTCCCAGTAACTTCGACTCGACTTCCAACAAGATCTGCTGCTTCATCTCCTTTTTCAGTTGCCCCGATTTCATATGAGTTACCATCGTCTGTTACCAGTTGAAAATCATTATTTATATTTCCAACGACCGTGACTGTCTCTTCAGAAAAGGTTGTATGGGCCAAGAAAAAAGAAAATAATAAAACGGTGAAGATTGAGACCAATTTTTTTACCAGCATTGTTTTCATGGTTAACTCCATAAGTAGATTTTGAATTAAAGCATAAAAAGGTTTCAAATAAATCTTCTACAAAAAGCGTGCAACTCTCTTCCGCTGTTGTGCGGTAGCCGGGGATTAGTCATCTAATTCTATTTTTGATTCGCCCTTCGTTCATTCAGTTAACCCTGCGCAATGCGTCTACTGGGTTTGAAATTATATAGGTGATCTATTTTGCATTGGATGTGCCACCTTTCTTGGCATCTACAGTATTTATTGCCTCCCAAGCTCAGAATCAGTTAGGCTGAAGCCGATGGATGTTTGCAGACCGAAGATTCAAGCGGGAAGTTGTAAAATTAACCACCTGACTGTAGATAAACAAATAAACAATTGAGTAAACTGATATACGAGGTCCGTATAGATAGGCGCTGGCGAGTATCACGATGCTGTTGATCACAAAACTGGCTGTTCCTATAGGGACGTTGTATTTCTTGTTTGTGTAAACTGCCAGTACATCGAGGCCACCGATCGATCCGACTGATTTTAGGATTAGTCCCCCCCCGAAACCACAAATAAGACCTGCAAACAAAATTGCTTGATAATCATTTTGAAACACTATCGGCTGAATTTGAATTATACCGACAAGCAGTGAAAATACTGTTGTTCCAAATATTGTATAAAACACAAATTCACGATTGATGCACACCCAGCCCAGAATTAACAACGGTAGATTCAGCAAGAAATACGCAAACCCTACATCCAGCGAGGAAAAAAAGTTTTGATTCAGTATGATGGCGATGCCGGCTATTCCACCACCAAAAATCTTGTATGGCACCAGTATTCCGTTCATGCCAATGGCGAAAATCGTTGAACCCAATATTATCAGCCCTGTTTGATCAAAAATATGTCGCATGATTCTAATATTACCGGCGTTGTTAGATAAGACGCTAAATCTTGAGATATTCTTCATTTCATTTATCGAAAAAAATAGATTGTTCAATCTAATGGTATCGTCGCAGAGAACTCCGTTTCTCACATAAACTGAGTTGAATTTTTCACTAATTGAGTCAGGAATATTATCAGGTTTGAATAAACCTGTTTTAAAGCGTGTCCGCTTCTGACAAAAAAGCTAATCACCTAAGATCGCAAGAAGTTTGCCAAATATTTATCATATTGATATATAGGGGGTTTCAATAGTGTTAGAAAGTAACTATCAAGGCTGATCTATAACTATATCAGCCGGAAGTACAGTCACAATTGATTTTGTGGTAATTTGTCGATGTTGAGGGAAAGGTCCTAATGGGAATTGTTCGTTCCGATTTTGAAAAATTCAGAACATCAGGTTCCGATTATTTTTCAACAACACACTAACAGGAGACACTCACCATGGGCCACACAAATGAAAAACGATTCCGCTTAAGAAAGGAACTTATCCCCCAGGGTCTGGATAAATTCAATATTGGTCTGTTTACCCTGGAGATCTACTGATACCATTTGCATGCTGTGACAAGCCTGTATATTTAAAAAAATGCTTTCCTTGCACTGCCCAGAATGGATAAGTTTTAATGTATAATTTGGGGAAAAATCGCGCCTGTTATTTTCAAATAACAGATTTGTATAGGTAATCGGCTATTTATTGAGTTAGAAAGACATTTAATTCAGTTCAATACCAGTCTCCCCCACAAAAAATTATAAGCATTGACTAGTTAGCACTTCCACCAAAATTTCCACGTACTCTTCTTGCACCCTCATCATTCGAAATAACTTCTGAATTATGGTCTAAATTTTGAACATATTATTTGGGTAATAAGGGAGTAAAAAGAAAAGGAATGGATTGTCCATCAGGGAGTGGCCACGAGGTTCTTGTACTGGGACACTTAATCAGCGGTCATTAAAATGAAGTCGATACCAATTTTGTATAAAGATAAGAATATCATTGCTGTGTATAAACCTCCAGGAATGATGGTTTATGAAATGGGTGAAAATTATCAAAAGCATAAGTGCTTGCAAAGTAAGCTTGAAGCAAGCTTTAACAGGCCTTTTTATCCAATTCATTGGATCGAGAGGGCTTGTTCCGGCATCGTCATAATGGCAACCAGCCCTGTTATCGCAAGTGAACTGTCAAAAGTATGGTTATCGAACGTGACGCTGAACTATCAGGTGCTGGTGAAAGGTAATATACAGGAAGCAGGTGTATTCAGGTTTTCTTTGAAGGACAGAAATTTCTTCAATCAGCCTGCGATAACACATTACAAACCTATTGGCTGTTATGGTCCTACAACTTTGATGGAAGTAAGTACAGATACTGAGTGCCGACATCAAATTAGACGACATTTTTCCAGAAGATGTGCAAATGTTATTGGCGATAGTCGATATGGTCAGGGAAAATGGAATGCATTTTTTAAAAGTGCCTACGGTTTGAACCGGATATTCATGCATCTTGCGTATGTGAAACTAGACTTACGTAATTACAAGAAAGCTCTGGAAATACAGTGCCCGATGCCTGACGAATTGAAATCAATATTAAAGCAAATCGCGATGTCCTCTTCTTTATGCAATCAACTTGGCCTACCCAGGGCCTATTCTTTTCGTTCTGATATGATGCCTTTTCTATAATCTATTTTTTCGAAGAAAATTCGGTTGCCGGGGAGCGATAATTCAAAATATGAATCACGCTCGTTGTTATTCTTAAGAACTGAAAGTTCCGATTTTTATTGTATATTCAGAAAGTTTGCTTTTGAATATACCTTTTTTGAATTGGTTTGATTTTAAAATAACATCAACATGAAAAAGTCCCGTAAAAAAGGTCCAAACTTCGATGAGTTTGATGAGCATGGTGAAATGAGTTTGTTAAACCCGCGTGCTAAACAAAAAAAAGTCTACATTGATGGGTTTGAAAGGGAGTCTGGTGAAAGAGCGCCCCGTAGATTCGACCAGAAAGATTTCAGAAAAGTGAAGATCAAGGGAAACCAGTGGGAGGAATGGATTGTCTAGCTTCTCTCCCAGTCGCGGTTCAGATTGGGAGCAATCCGAGTGACTCTCTATTTTGTTAGCGATCTTCTCACTGTTTCCCAACTATAAATATAACCAATCAGTATTGACGGAAGATCTTTTTCAGGCTATTTCTTTGTGATACTTGGTAACCGAATATCAATTTAGAAATAGCAATGAGAAACATACTAATATCGACTGAAAAACAGGATATTGCCCGAACTATCTCTAAGTACCTCGACAAAGGAGGCCATGTCGATCAATGTCCAGATACAGAAAAGGCAATCCAACGGCTTAAAGAGAAGGCATATAGCGTGCTGTTTCTCGATCTTGAGAAAATTGCAGCAATAGGCAAAAGAAAAGAGTCGGTAGAAGCATTTAAAGCGTTTCTGTCGCCGTTCTGGGAAGCCCAACCAACTCTAGAAATTGTTGTCATGACAGCCGGAAATCGTGTCCGCCAAGCTGTTATGGCCGTAAAAGCTGGGGCCAATGATTTCCTGACATATCCAATCATCGAAGAAGAGATCCGGCTACTCGTGAATGATATATATGAGGAGCGAATTCTACAATCTGAGTTGGATCATTTCAGAGATCAGTTTTGGGTGATAGATGAGGCTGAGAATATCAGTACCCGCAGTGCGTATATGAAAAAGGTTTTTGACCAGATTAAATCCGTCGCGCCGACTCGCTCCACCGTCCTCCTGACTGGTGAAACCGGAACCGGGAAAACCCGCATGGCTAAATTGATCCACTCCCACAGCAGTCGTAAGGATGGTCCTTTTATCAATGTGAACTGCGGCGCAATTCCTGATACATTGATTGAAAGTGAGCTGTTCGGTCACGAAAAAGGGGCTTTCACTGGAGCTATTCGCTTGAAACTCGGGAAATTTGAGATTGCCCGCGGGGGGACTTTGTTTCTGGATGAAATAGGGACAATTACTCCAGCATCACAGGTCAAACTGTTGAGTGTGATCCAGGAAGCTGAATTTCAAAGAGTGGGGGGTGAAAACACTATCGAGACAGATGTTCGTCTGATTGCTGCCACAAACGCAGACCTTCAACAACAGGTGTCCGAGGGTAATTTCCGAAAGGATCTCTATTATCGTTTAAATGTCTTTCCAATTGGCATTCCCAAGTTGCAGGAGCGAGATGAAGACATTCCTCTACTGGTTTCTAATCTGATAGCAAAATTCAACCAGTTGAATACAAAAACGATCAAGGGGATTCAGCCTGCAGCGCTTACAGTCCTTAAAAAATATGACTGGCCAGGCAATATCAGAGAACTGGAGAACTTAATTGAACGCGCCCATATTTTAGAAACAACTGATATGTTGACAACAGAGAGTTTTCCACAAGACATAACTGAGGGGGTGGGCCCCATAGCAAACGTGTCAATTGACAATACATTGAGCCTTTCAGAAATGAGGCGACAGGCAGCCGACGAAGCCGAACGCTTATACCTTAAGGAACTATTGCATAGAAATAGTGGAAAAATTGCGACTTCCGCCTCTGAGGCTGGTATCAGCACCCGACAGCTGAATAAGCTACTCCATAAACACATGATCCGAAAAGAGGAATACAAGAATAAGAATTAGGTTGATTTTAATTCTATGAAAAACTGGAAAAACATATCTTTGGCTTGAGAGGTTGTGCCCCAGGAGATGATAGAAAGTTGCGAAATAGACTGAGACCATCTTCAAAGCAACATATAAAATCTCAAGCAGAATAGTAGAATCAGGCAGACACATCCACTAGGCACTGCCTGATATCTACATTGGGGTAGTTGGCCTCTTCTTCAAGATGCTGCATAACAGCCCCTGTAATATCAGCATTGGTGGCTTTTTCAATGCCTTCGAGACCAGGGGATGAATTGACCTCCCTAACTTGCGGACCTTCATTCTCCTCGAACAGGTCAACACCCGCCACGCTCAAACCAAGGATCTGTGCCGCCAGAATAGCGGTTGCCTCATATTGGGGGGAAATTTGCCCCGATTCGACCTGACCGCCACGATGAACATTGCTATGAAACTCATCCTTTTCCGTTGCACGCCGTATAGCGACAACAACTTTTCCAACAACTACAAAATAACACAGGTCCCGTCCTTTGCTTTCTGCGACAGACTTTTGAATCGGCGTATGTGTATAGAGTCTCGCCACATCCAACTCCAGCGATTGCGACTCTTTGACAAAGATTTAAAAATACTAGGCTGGTTGTTATCGTTTCGAGGGCAGCTGAGGCGTGTTTGTCGGTTACATTATTTTCCAGGAACTAAGACGTTTCCAAAATGAAGTATCCTGTTCTTTTAAAAAGGAATCTGCAGACTGGCTATCGACTTGTTGGGCCAGTTTTCCAAATGATTTGCTGGCTATGGAATTCGGAAATGATAAGGAAATTGGTTTTTGATGTTTAACAGCTTTAATGAAGTTCGGGTCCCGGGGGATATTGCCAAGCAGTTGGAGATCTACTGTCAGGAATTGATTTAGGACTCGTACCAGCCGATTGTATACATCTCTGGCCTCAGCGGCTTCAGACAGGTTGACGATGAGATTGAAATGATGCACCTGATATTTTGACGACATAATTTTCATTAGTGCATAAGCATCGGTAATAGCGGTGGGTTCCGGATTTGTGACCACACATATTTCATCAGCTGCTGCATTAAAACGCAGGACATTGGAAGATATACCGGCTCCTGTATCAATCAGAATGTAATCATACCGTGTTTTCAAGTTGGCGAGTTCACGGAGCATCGACATTTGTTGATTCCCAGTAAGCGTTTGCATTTCGCTGATTCCGGAAGACGCGGGAAGAATATGGATTCCTACTGGTCCCTCAATGATGATATCGTTTATATGTTTTCTGCCGGTCAAGACATCCTCGATGGTAAACTGCGGAGCGATATTCAGCAGAATATCAATATTGGCTAGACCCAGATCTGCATCTATCAAAAATACTTTTTTTCCCAGCTTTGCCAAATGGATGGCCAGATTGATCACAATGTTGGTTTTTCCGACACCACCTTTGCCGCTGGTAAGGCTCAAGGAGCGGAAGCGTTTGATCTCAGTCTGGCGAGGTTTGGTGTTGTTTTGAGAAAAACGTTTTCTCAGTATGGATGCTTGATCGCTCATTATTGTATTACAGGTTTGATACAGGTTAAAATACTGACGGTGAATCCGATTGTCTACGCATCCATTGCTGAAATATTTAAAAGTAGATCAATGAGCCGATCTCTGGAAGCATTCTCGATATCGTCCGGAACATTCTGGCCAGTTGTCAGATAGGTCAAAGGAAGTTTAAACCGGATTGAATGATTAAATATCGAACCATAACTGGTGGATTCGTCTAATTTGGTAAAGACAACGCCGCTCAGAGGAATTGTACTAAATCTTTTGGTGATTTCTACCTGATCATTGTCTTTAGTAGTGGCACTTAGTACCAATAGATTATCAAACGATTTCTGGTCAATGAGTATATCTCTGAGCTCCGACATCTGTGATTCGTCTCGTTGAGATCTGCCCGCCGTATCGATTAATATCAAATCCTTTTTCTTGAACTCTGCCAGTGCATGTTCTAACTGAACTCGATCATTGACGACGCGAATCGGCACATTAATGATTCGTGCATATTCCTGCAACTGTTGCACAGCCCCAATTCTGAATGTATCAAGAGTGATCAGGCCAATTTTCAGATCGGGGTGCTCGATCTTCTCCATACCCGCTATCTTAGCCAGGGTTGTGGTTTTACCAACACCGGTAGGTCCAAGAAACGTCAGGACTTTGTGCTTTTTGTCCGCCCTTTTTTTTGTGGTAGTCGGTGATGGATTTGTTTTAATCACCTGCATAAACATGCGGGCAACATAGATTTTCACATAAGAAAAATTGTCGATCTCCTGCTTGGGAATCTTCTTTTTAACCTCTTCGATCAATCGTCGCGCAAATTTATCCTCAATTCCATTAAAACAGAGTTGTTGATAGAGGGCGATCAGGTTTTCATGCAGGTCGTCTTCCCTTAGGATACTGGACTGATTGACCAGCGACCCAACAAGGTTCTTAAGTTCCGATAGCTCATAGCGTAAATGAGAAATATTAGCTGAATCATTTGTTTTGCGGTGATTGCCTTTCCTCAGGTCTGTGACCATCTCTTTCAGTTCAGAAATATCATCTTGCAGGTTTCTGGTGATAGCAGTGTCCTGCTTGGACTCTATTTTTCGAGGTGTTTTTGGCGAATTTTGCAGAATCTCAGTTTCGTACTCGGTTTTTTGCTGTTGCTGCTTCAAGAGTCCGTTATATTCATTTGGATTGACGGACTTTGGCCTTTCATCCCGTGCAGCTGTAATTTCCAGTACATGTTGGCCAAACATCCCAAAAGCACCAGTTCCTTTTCTGATTTTTCGGGTTGAGATGATAACTGCTCTGGAGCCCAAGTCCTCCTTAATCATTTTAATCGCTTCCTGCATATTGGAAGCTGTGTATTTCTTTACCTGCATATTAACAATTCCCGT
>Ga0075122_10001119_pt1 | contig 19688 bp, 18 predicted proteins | sample AntAceMetag02UKB_FD_69790 | JGI IMG/M metagenome (GOLD analysis project Ga0075122, IMG submission 69790) | Saline lake microbial communities from Ace Lake, Antarctica - Antarctic Ace Lake Metagenome 02UKB | ecosystem: Environmental > Aquatic > Non-marine Saline and Alkaline > Saline | place...
AAACATGACATGATTCATCCCCTAATATTGGACAAAGCAAAGAAAATTGCCTCAGAAAAGTTTGTTTTTCCAAAAGACATCATTGATGCTGTAAAGGAGGATAAAATCGCATGGAAAAATTACAATACATTTTCTGATACATACAAAAGAATTCGTATTGCCTATATTCATAGAGTACAAAAGCATCCAGAAGAATTCAAAAAAAGGCTAAAAAACTTCATCAACAAAACAAGAGAAAACAAACTAATAGGTTTTGGAGGAATAGAGAAATATTATTAATTCTAAAAAATGAAATTCACCGCTAACCCCTCTTTCATTTTTCAAAACGAAAAAATCAAATTTATAAGAAATATACGAAAGCCTATCTGATGAATAAAGACGAAAAATATTTTTTGAACTCGGGCCACGCTGTGCTCTCACTCCATTTCATTCCGTTGGGGTCGCTTAACGGCGTGTATCTGGCTTAAGGGCTCGGCTCGCCCTTCGCTTAAATTACTAATTTTGCTTTCGATAGTAATGAAGAAAGCAAAAAACTTCAGATACAGACATACGTTATTCAAAAAATATTTTAAAACTGATTAAATATCACCTTGTTTGAAATAAAAAATAGCTGCGACCAACGGCTATTTTTTATTTCAAACAAATTTTTTAACTACTTTCCAATAGACCTTCATTATTGGATTAGCAATTTTATCTAATAAAGGATTAGAAACTTCTTGATAAAGAATTTCACTAGTGAAATTCTTAGTTAATTCTTTATCAGAAATTTGTCTATTCTTTTGTATGTCTCTTCTAGCTTTTAAAAAACTGTTTAAATTAAAAACAAACCAAAACCTTGATCTTAACCATTGATAAAAATATCTTTTAGTAATTGCAAAATATATCTGTCCTAAATCCATAAACCATATCATCGGCAAAATCAAAAAGATTGTTTTTAGTTTATAGAATTTAAGGATTATGTATAGTCTATTCTTTTCCATCCAAAAGTATCTTTCTTTATTCTTTCCTGTTGGGAAAGAATAATCATGATAAACAATAGATTTAGGTTCTAAATATATTTTGTATCCTCTTAATTTAGCCCTTAAACAAATTTCACTATCTTCATGATAAGCAAAAATATTTTCATCAAATAACCCTATTTCTTTTAACATCTTTGCCTTATATATCACTGCGGCAGCAGAAGCATATTCAATTTCTTTTGTTTGTTTGTTATTTGTAACTTTTTCATGGTTACCTTCACAATATCCATATCCTAGATAGTGTAAAAGATTACCCTTAGAATTAATTTCTTCTCTATTTTCATAATACATCATTAAGGGCTGTACTATACCAATCTTTTTATCGCTTTCTGCTGTATTTACTAAATAATCTAAAAAATCTTCTTTAACTTCTATGTCTTGGTTTAATAACACAACATATTCTGCTTTATTATCCAAAGCATATTGCATTCCCAAATTATTACCCTTAACAAACCCGATATTCTTATCTAATTTTATTAAATGTATATTATCTAAATCCTCCAAATATTCTCTACTCCCATCTGTTGATCCTGAATCAATAACAACTATTTTCAACTTATTTTCATCAAAAACTAAATTACCCAAACTTGTAAACAATTTGGGTAAATATTTGATTCCATTCCAAGTTAAAATTACAATGTATACCATATCCTAATCTTCTTTAAGACTATCTTTTCTTACTACTTTAGTAATATTCCTTTCTATCTTTTCTAATCTAACATATATTTTGAAAATTAAATAAAAAACAACGACAACACTAACATACAAAACTAAATCTGCACCACGACCAATACCAACCAGATTAGCTACTTGAGTTAAAAAATCTGGTACCCAAACAGCTACAACAGTTATTATCCAAAACAATAACCATAATGAACCTGATGCTTTAGCATCAGTTTTTTTAAATTTCACAATTAATCTAATAATTGCAAAAAGTATAAATATTGATAAAAGGATTTGAATTAACATATGTTTATACAAATTTACCTAATAATAATTCTTTTAATATATTAAATCCTCCTTTAATTCCTTGCCCAAACTCTTTATATATAACCGTTACAGGAACTTCTCGATATTTTAACCCATATTTCTTGATTTGGGAAATAATCTCTGTTCCATGAGACATTCCATCTTGTGTAATATATATTTTCTCAGCTGCTTGTTTTGATAAAGCCCGAAAACCACAATGCACATCTGTTAACTTTATTCTTGTAAAAATTGTATTAATAACTCTAGAAACAGGATGGATAATATATTTCTTTAGCCATGGCATTCCTTTATTTTCTTTTAAAAATCTTGATCCAAGAGTAATATCTAAATTTTCAAATTTAATTGGTTCAATTAAATCTTTAATCTCTTGTGCTAAAAATTGACCATCACCATCAAAGTGTACAATAATATCTGCTCCTTTTTGAACTGCATAAGTTGTACCTGTTTGAAGAGCTGCTCCTTGTCCACGATTAACTTTATGTTTCAACACCTTTACATTCATTGATTCTACTATCTCTACTGTCTTATCTTTTGAACCATCATCAACTACTATTATTGTATAACCATACTGTTTTAAATCTCCCAAAGTTGTTTGGATGTTATTCTCCTCATTAAAAACCGGTATGATTATGTATATATTCATAATTTAAAGCTCTGCCTTGTATTCCCCTAAGTTTACACGCATATTTTCAATAGTTTTTTCTAAACCATCATCTAAGCCAACCATTGGGAACCAATCAAAGGTTTCTTTTGCTAAAGAAATATCTGGGATAATTTGTTTAGCTGTATATGGAGGATATTCTTTAAATTCAATCTTTGATTCACTGGTTGTCATTTTAATTACTTTTTTAGCAACATCAACTAATTTAACTGCGTGATCACTGCCTAAATTAACAGGTGTATTAATATCTGCAGCCATTAATTGAATAATTCCTTCCACCATATCTTGAACATAGCAATAGCTTCCTTGTTCTTCTTCTGAACCAAAAACAGTAACTGGTTCACTCTTCAGAGAGTTCACAATAAAGTCTGGGATCATACGACCATCATCTAATTTCATTCTTGGGCCATAAGTATTAAATACTCTAGCTATTTTAGTATCAACTTCTTCTTTTGTGTGAAAACTTCTAGTTAAACTTTCAGTAAACCTTTTACCTTCGTTATAGCAAGAACGTGGGCCAATTGGATTAATACTCCCCCAGTTATCTTCTTTTACATGTCCTTCTTGATCTCCATATATTGCTGATGTTGAAAGAAGCAAAAACTTTGATCCAAACTTCTTAGCTATCTGCAATGTATTTAACGTACCATGAGAGTTTGTAATTAAAGTTTCAATTGGAAACCTGTTATATTCTTTAGGTGAAGTTGGACAAGCTAAATGATAAATTTCTTGAACACCTTGAAGTTCTGCTTTAAACTGTTTTAACTCAGGAAAATCTTCAAACTTAAAAGGTTCTGAGACATCGTGTTTAATAAACTCAAAGTTAGGATTCTTAAGTAAGTGGTCAATGTGTTTTTCACTACCAGTGATAAAATTGTCTATACAAATTACATGATTGTCTTTAGCTAAGATATCACATAAATGAGAGCCAATAAAACCGGCCCCACCAGTAATTAAAATATTTTTTTTGCCTGAAGGATAATTCATAATTTTATTTTTATTTAATTATATATATTTTTTAGTTACTTGAAGACACACGAACTCCACCTCTAAAGTTCTCGTTATACGCAAAGAAATGAAATTCTAATCCCCCATTTTTGTTAAATACCCTTACATGAGGACCTCCTGTTTTACCAGCACCTGCTATTATCTCATCAAACCCATCCGAATCAGTATCTCCAGATGCAACATACACACCACCACGGAAATTAGGGTGATAAGATGTGAATTCAGTTATATTATTACCATTTAAATCAAAAGTTTTTATCTGTGGACTATTGCCATAACCTGCTCCAATAATTATTTCATCTTTTCCGTCATTATCTAAATCTCCTGCTGCAACATGTATTCCATTCTTAACCCCTAAATCAAAAGCTAAAAATTCACTAATTAACTCCCCTTTTAAATTAAATACTTTAACCTTTGATTCACGATTTGATTTTGGAACTACAATAATTTCATCTTTACCATCCCCATTAACATCTCCGCTTGCTAATTCTACTCCACCTGTAAAATTTCTATCAAAAGCAAAGAAATGATTTTTTAACGCTCCATTATGTGAAAAAATTCTAATGTGTGGACCTCCTCCAGGACCAGCCCCTGTAATTATCTCTTTTATACCATCTCCATCAACATCACCTATGGCAACTTCTACTCCACCACGAAAACCTTCTCCGTAAGCCATGAATTGACTTTGTAATTCACCTTCTTCAGAAAAAATCTTAAACCATGGATGTGTTCCTGCTCCCAAACCAACCACAACCTCTATATCCCCATCTCTATCTAAATCTCCTGAAGCAACAGAAAGCCCTCCTCTATAGTATGCATCAAAAGCAAAAAATTCATTTTCTAGATAGTTTTTTCTAAAAGCTTTTACATGTGGCCCACCACCTTGTCCAGCAGCTGTGATAACTAATTCTTTTTTAACTGCTTCTTCTGGTTGTTCACCTAAAGCTTTAGAAATGGTTGCATAAACATTCATTAAACCACTACCTAACTTATTCCTATATGTTGGATTCTTGCTATCTATATCTATCGCATTATTTAAAAACAAATCTTTAATCTGTTGAGCAGAAAAAGATGGCTTGTATGATTTTACTAAAGCAAACGCTCCTGCTACTTGTGGTGCAGAAACAGAAGTACCTGTCCAACCGTGTTGATAATAGTCTTTGAAATCACTATTAGATTCATCGTGATACACAGTACTAAACAAACGTACACCAGGGGTAACTAAATCAATACAACTTGAACCATAATTTGAAAAGCTAGCTAAATGATCATCATTATCTATTGAAGCTACTCCAATCACCCAATTCTCACTATTTGGCCCATCATGACAAACAGGATATTGTTTATTCTCTTCTTTGCCCATATCTACACCAGAAGCGACTTCATTACCGGCAGCTGCTACTACTATTACTCCTGCATCATACGCTCGTTTAATTGCTCTTTCTAAAGTTAAACTTTTACCAGTACCAACGAAGCTTAGGTTTATAACATCAGCTTTATTATTAACTGCATAATCAATAGCTTTAGCAACCTTGTCTGTTGTTCCATAACCCTCGCTATCTAAAACCCTTAGTGCCATAATTTTACTAGACCAACTTATACCAGCTATTCCTTCTTTGTTTCCCCCTTGAGCAGCAGCAATTCCTGAAATTACTGTACCATGATTTATTCCTGTCTTATTGTATTCTACACTTGTATCAGGATTTGGGTCATTATCATCTCCAACAAAATCCCAACCATATATATCATCTATATATCCATTCCTATCATCATCTATATTATTATTAACTGTTTCTTTATTGTTAAACCAAATATTTTGTCTTAAATCTGGATGATCTAAATCAACACCAGAATCTACAATTGCTATTGTAACCCTTCTGGAACCAGTTGTAATGTCCCAAGCACGATTTGCTTTAATTTTTGATAAATACAATTGTTGAGTGTAAAAAGTATCTTTTGGTTCTAAACTAGCGCGATAGATATAGTTTGGTTCTGCATACTCAACACTGTCTTGAGAATTATATATATCCATTAATTCTTGTAATTCAATATCTGAACTAAATTTAAATTTAAAAATCTTTTCACTAGTTTTTAATTTAACTAGAAGCTCTCCTGCTTGATGAGCAGGAAGTTCTTGTTCTTTTGCCTCAGTCTTTATTCCTAAAGGCAAAAACACTAACAAGAAAATTATTATGGAATATATTAATTTGTTTTGTATATTAAACATATGTATTAAATTACTTTTGAAATAAACTCCTTAAAACTTTTATGGGCTACTTTACATTCATCAGATAAAAATTCTTCTTTTGTTATCCATTTAAATTTTGTTATTTTTTCTGTATCAGGATTTTTTGATATATCTACGTCATATCCTTCTGGTTCACAAAGAAAAGTATTACAAACAACTTGATCCCCGTCTACTTTTCTAAAAAACCACCACATACCTAATGGTTTAATAATCTTTGCTTTTAAATCAATCTCTTCCTTTATTTCTCTGTGCAAAGTCTCGTATGGAGATTCTCCAAAATCAACTTTACCACCAGGTAAATCCCAAAATTCTTCTCCCTGTACATTTATATTAACAATCAAAAACTTATCTTCTTTTTTAATTAATGCCTTAATTGCACAGTGTACTTGCGACATATTATTCCTCTGTTTCCTCCTCCACAACAGGCGTTGGTGGGTAGAGGGAATTAATAAACTTATCTACATCTTTCTTCATCTTTGGATCAATTTCAGCAGCTTTTCTTGCTGTCTCAATGGATTTTTCATAATCTCCCATATCTCTATATACACTGGCTAACATTGTATACCATTTAACTGATTGATCTTGTTCAATTACCTTTTCTAATACCCAAGACATCTTATCATATCTATTAGCTCTAGCATATATGGTATATATCCTCTCTAATTGAGATATATCCACAAACGTATAACCTAATTCTTCCATGTTATTTACAACCTCATCTACTTTATCTTGTCTTTTGATCAAAGAATATGCTGTCATTAAATTAAATTGAGACTCCATTGTTCTTGGGTTTAACTCAACAGCTTTTTCAAAATATCCTATACCTTCATCAACATGTCCTTGATTAAGCTCTGCTTGACCCATTTCAAAATATATATGAGCACGTGTAGGCGATAATTCTAAAGCTTTTTTCCCAATTCTAACAGTTTCAGCAAAGTTATTTACATCCAAACGAGCATTACGATTCAAAAGCATCATAAGGTACATCAAATCTTGTACGTCTGCTGGGTGTTCTTTAATATTGTCTTCTATTTGATCTTTAGCAAACTTAAAATATTCTCTAGCTTGTGCTTCTTTTACTTTATCTCCATCTTCAGGTATCTTGTTATTCTGAATAACTATATCTACTGCTTTTCTTCTAATTTCTTGTTTCTGGTAGGTGTCCATTGAAATTGATTCATCAAAATATTTAATTGATTCTTGTAACCTATCTGATGAACCATACATTAAACCCTGAATAGCTATTTCATTAGCTTTAAGGGGTTTAAGATTAAAATATTGAATACTTGAAAGTACTAGGGCTAGAGCAATAATGATTATTGTAATTTTTAATATAAAATTATCTGTAAAATCTTCTGGTTTTTCTTTTTCTTCATATTTTGGATTATCAAGATAACCAACTATGCCAAATACGCTAAACAAAATAACAAAAGTAGACAAGACATCAAACACAAAAATATTCTGAACAAAATGAGCAATTAACAAACCTATTAATATAGCTGAAAAATCAAAATCTTTTTTAAGATTTTTAAATAGATAACATAGAGCTATAAAAAATATTAAAAAATATGATACTAAACCAATAAAGCCAGTAGCTATAGCAATATCAAATATTGTATTATGAGCTCTATCAAACCAAAGTTGAGATCCGTTATCTATAAATATCTCTGGATGAAAATATTTATTAAACGCAACATTATAATTTTCCCAACCATAACCAAGCAAAAGTCTATCTTTCAGCCCTTTCCACGAAGTATCCCAAGCCATTAAACGAGACTCAGTTGTAATATCACCTCGAGAAATACTTGTTAAACGTTCTAACATTGGAGCTTTTTTAACCCACTCAGCATCTTTGTTAAACCAAACAAGTAAACCAAAAACTATAACTGATAACAACAAGACGCTAGCTATTATCCTTTTAATCCGTTCAGGACTTTTAGCTATGTATAATATGGAAAGTAAAATGAATACAACAACCAAACCAATAGCTGCACCACGGGTTTGGGTTTGATATAGGATATATAGGTTCATCAAACTGGCTAAAGCAAAAAATATCTTCCAAAGTACATGTTTTCTTTTTAAAAATAACAAAAAGCTAATAAAAAATTGAGCCAAAGTAAAAGCACCTAAAAATGCTGCATTACCTAACGTAGATGACAGCCTACCTTCTCCAGAATGAATAATATTTCCAAACAAGAAAAACTTTTCTATTTCTGCTCTTTGTAATATGGCGTATAAATCCACCAATAAACCTACAACAACCAATCCGGTTAAATAACTTAACCACTCACCCTTAGTTTTTAAGGTCCAACTGAGTATTAAAAAGAAAATAACCAGATGAGAGATAGTTAAAAAACCTTCTCCTCTTTCAATAGTGCCCCAAAAACTTTTATACGCATCTACACCTAGAAATCCCGTTAAACCAACTATAACTCCAAAGATCACAACAGCCCATATCAACTTATTCATCTTTGGCCTATATTTCTTATTCAAAATAGCCAGAATAATATAAACCAGAAGAGCAACCTCAACTAAAATCCTAAAAAACATTGTTTTTCCCGTAATAAAAGGAAAAACATATTTTGAAGTTATTAAAATTGGTGTTAGTAAAATTAGATATAAAATACCTACCAAGATCCATTTTACGTACTTAGAAATTTTATCCATATTTATTTTAATTCATTCTTTACTTTTTCATCTAAAATTATTTTGATATAGGATTGATACGGAACATCACGACGATTAGCTAAAGATTTTAAACGATCCAAAAGAAGAACAGGTAAACGTAAAGATATACTTTTTGTAGAAAGCTTAAGATTAGGAAGTTCTGGATTTACAACTGATTCGGACCAATTAATATAATCTGTCGAGTCGTTGTTTGCCCAAAATTCTATTTCTTCATTTTCGTTTTTAAATAAAGGTATTTTTTTAAATTGTTTTTTTTGCTTTGTCATATATTTCTTTTTCTTTTCGGTTCTGATTCCGAGCCGAAATTATTCTTATTTTCTTATTTCTAATAGTAAAAACTATAAATAATTTTCTATTATCACTCGTCTTTCCTAAAGCATGAAATCTCATTTCTATTTGTGAATGATTTTTATCTAAAGAAATCAACAAAGGTAAATCCACAAAAACTTCTTCACACTCTCTCCAATAAACCTTGTGTTTATTCCAATTTTTATCCACATTCGCATTATTCCACTCAAATCCATTTAATTTTGATAAATCTAACATAAATTATATCATTATGTATATGTTCATCATATACTTAGTTAAGTAAAATGTCAACCAAAATCTATCACACCCAAAGTTGATACAATTATACCACAGTTAGGATAAATAAAAATATAAACTTGCATCTTTTTAAGAAATATTGTACAATACCACTAGTTATGATTAATACAGCCACAAGAATTAAAAAAATATCATTGTTTATCGGAGATGTCTTTATTCTCTATTTTTCGTTATGGCTAACTTTACTAATTAGGTACAATCAGGCCGTAACAACAGAAAGATGGGCTCAACACTTTATTCCATTTACATTAATCTTTGTTCTATGGATAATTGTCTTTTACATCACCAGTTTCTATGATTTAAGTTTGGCAAAAAACAATACTATGTTTTTCGCCAATTTCTTTAAAAGCATCTCTTGGTGTGTTGGTTTAGCAATTACTTTCTTCTATTTATTTGATGCTGGTATTGCTCCAAAGACAAACTTGTTCATACAGCTTTTAATATTTACCTTACTATTAATCCTCTGGAGACAGTTGTTTAATAAGCTGGCTGGTGCTACTGCTTTACAAAGTAATGTTTTAATTTTAGGACACTCACCTTCAATTATTGACTTGGCCAGTGAAATTAACAACAAACCACAACTTGGCTTCAAGGTTGTAGCAATAACTCGTGATGGTCAACTTCCTTTAGAAACTGATTTACCAGAAAGTATTAATTTAATTGATGCACCCAGTAGCTTAAAGAAATTAATTATTGAAGAAAAAATATCAACCATTATTGCTGGTACAGATATACGACAAGATCAAAAATTAATTGCTGATCTTTATGATTGTTTGTCTGAAAAAATTACAATATTTGATTTACCTACGTTTTTAGAAAAATTTACAGGTAAAATTCCTGTAAACTCCATTGGACAAATTTGGTTTTTAGAAAACCTAAACGAGGAATCAAAATCTATTTATCAAATATCTAAAAGAGTTATGGACATATTTATAGCTTCTGTATTTTTGGTTCTAACCTTAGTATTCATTCCTTTCATATATATGATAGTTAGGCTTAACAGTCCTGGGCCATTCTTGTTTAAACAAAAAAGAACTGGAAAGAATAATAAATCATTTTTAGCTGTTAAAATACGTAGTATGAATAGAAGGGCTGAAACTAATGGTCCTCAATGGGCCCAAAAAAATGATCCTAGAATTACACGTAGTGGTAGAATTATGCGTAAAACAAGAATTGATGAAATTCCTCAATTATTTAATATTCTTAAAGGTGAAATGAGCTTTATTGGTCCTAGACCAGAAAGACCTGAATTTGTAACTCAGTTAGCTGAAAAGATTCCTTTCTATAACCAACGCCATTTAATCAAACCAGGATTATCTGGTTGGGCACAAATTAATTTTCCTTACGGTGCTTCAGAACAGGATGCTTTAGAAAAATTACAATATGATCTTTACTATATAAAAAACAGATCATTCTTTTTAGATTTATCTATATTACTTAAAACGATTAAGACAGTTCTTAGTGGTGGTGGACAATAGATAACAAAAAATGATATAAAGTATATATGAATATTTTAATAACAGGTGGAGCTGGTTTTATTGGATCACAGGTAGCTAAAAAGTTAATCCAACAAAATCATAATATAATTATTGTTGATAATTTCAATGATTATTATGACCCCCAATTAAAAGAAGATCGAATTAAAATCTTATTAAAAGGTTTTAATTTTAAGTTATACAGAATTGACATTTCTGATATACAAAAACTAAGGGAAGTTTTTAAAGAGAATAAAATAGATAAAATTGTTCACTTAGCTGCTCAAGCTGGTGTACGTTATTCTGTAGAAAACCCTTTTGCATACGAACAAACAAATATTCTAGGCACCTTAAATATTTTTGAATTAGCAAAAGAATTTAATATTAAACAAATTGTTTATGCTTCTTCTTCTAGTGTCTATGGGGATAACAAGAAGCTTCCTTTTTCAGAAAACGACAGAACACAAACCCCACTTTCTTTTTATGCTACTTCTAAAATCGCCACAGAGATGATTGCATATAGTTATTATAAAGTGCATAACATAAAATCAACTGGATTAAGATACTTCACGGTTTATGGCCCGTGGGGACGTCCAGATATGGCACTTTTCCTTTTTACAAAAAACATTTTAGAAAATAAACCAATAAATATACATAACAATGGAAAAATGAAAAGAAATTGGTCGTATGTTGACGATATTGTTAATGGAACAGCCTTGGCCTTAGAAAACCCGTTTGATTATGAAATTTTTAATCTTGGTAGCAATGAATCAATTGAATTAATAAAATTTGTTGAATTAATAGAAAAATATTTAGATAAAAAAGCTATACGAGAATATATCCCAATACAAACAGGTGAAGTGTTAGAAACTCAAGCAGATTTATCAAAAGCACAAAAAATGTTAAATTTCTCACCACAAACAACAATAAAATCTGGTATTAAGAATTTTGTTAATTGGTACCTAGATTATTATGATAAATAATATGAATAACCCTCAAACTAAAAACATTTCAGTTATTATACCAGCATACAACGAAGCTGACAGTATTAAATCTGTATTAGATAATTTAAAAAATACACTAAATAATTTAAATTTAGAAAATTTTGAAATTATAGTAATCAACGATGCTTCTACAGATAATACAAAAAGTGTTCTTGAAAGTATTGAAAATATTAAAACCATTAATCATTCATACAATAAGGGATACGGTGCTGGACTAAAAACTGGAGCTAAGAATGCTAAACATGATTGGGTTTTAACTTTTGATGCAGATGGTCAACATAACCCAAAGTATATTGAAGAAATGCTAAAATACACAGATGAATATGATCTAATAGCTGGAGAAAGACAAGGTTACCAAGGTCCATGGATTCGCCAACCAGGCAAAAAGGTTATCCATTGGTTAGCTAGATATTTATTGGGTCATAAAGTAAATGACTTTAATTGTGGATTAAGATTAATAAAACGTGACGAATTTTTACGATTCGAACATTTATATCCAGATGGTTTTTCTTGTTCAACTACAAGTGTCTTTGCTTTTCTTAAAGAAAAGTTAAATATTAAATTTGTCCCTCTTGAAATAAATAAACGTGATAGTGGAAAAAGTCTAGTTAACCCAAAAGATGCACTCACCTATTTTATGTTGATAATCCGCTTAATTATGCTTTTCTCACCTTTACGAATCTTTTTACCAATCAGTGGTTTATTTTTCTTAGGATTCTTAGGCCTATTCATAAATGATATTTTAATTTCTGAATTTAACAACATCACTGATAGTACCGTCCTATTATTCATAACTTCGGTTTTAATCTTTTTCTTTGGTTTAATAGCTGATCAACTTGCTGCTATCCGTAGAGAGTTAAATAGAAAATAACATGAAAAAGATTTTACTTACATTTGATTTAGAGTATTGGTTTGAATCACTCTCTATACAAAAATATTTACTTGGTAATGAAAAGGACGAAGTGGCAACCTTTATTAATAACCTATTAAACTTATTAAAACAAACAAATTCAACTGCTACCTTCTTTGTTACTAAAAAAGTTTTAGACAAAGAACCAAATGTAGTAAAACAAATTTCTAATGCTGGTCACGAAATTGCTGTTCATTCTTCAGACCATAAACCATTGTGGGATAAAAATCCAGAAATGTTTAATGAAGAAATTAAACAATTAATCAGTCAGATTGAAAGTTTAATCGACAAAAAACCAATTGGACATCGAGCAGTTAATTTTTCATTAAATAAATCTACAGAGTGGTCAATAAAAGTATTAAAAGAAAATAATTTAAAATATGACTCTTCAATATTGCCTTTAAGTATAAAACCTAATTTATTTAATATAGATAATTTTAAAGAAATAAAAGTTTTTAGTGGTGGTTTTTATATCAGAGCTATCCCCTGGTTTTTATTTAAAACCTTATTGAAAAACAAAACGATTAAAAAATCTACTTGTTTATATTTTCATCCATTTGATTTTGCAACTGAGGTACCAAATATTAAAATGACATTTATTAAAAAATTCCTTAAATACTATAACACTAAAAATACTTGGAAAAAGTTACAATATATTGTTAAAAGATTTGATTGTGTTTCCATAGAAAAATATCTTTATGAAGATTCTACTAATTAATCCACCCATTAAAAATATTATTGAGAGCGACATGCCAAAAGAATTAGAATCTGGCATGGATTTTTTACCTCCTTTAGGATTAATGTATATTGCTGCATATGTTAAAGAAAAAACAAATTTTGATGTTAAAATATTAGACTGTGAAATAGAAAAGGTAAACTACACCAATATACAAGAAAAGATTAAAGAAGAAAAACCAGACGTAGTTGGGATTACTGCTATGACTTTTACTTTAATTGATGTTATTAAAACAGCTAAATTAATTAAAGAAGTTAATCCAGAGATAAAAATAGTTTTAGGTGGACCACACGTAAACATCTATCCAGAAGAAACAATGGATAACTTAGAAGTTGATTTCTTGGTTTTAGGTGAAGGAGAACAGCCATTTATTGATTTATTGAATAATATTCACGATTTAGACAAGCTAAAAGATATACGAGGCCTAGTATTCAGAGATACAAACAAAAAAATTGTTAATACAGGTAAAAGAGAGTTAATAATGGATTTAGACCAACTACCAATGCCTGCACGCGAATTAACACCATATAAAAAGTATTATTCAATCATGGCTCACAAAAACCCAACCACTACTATGTTTACTTCTCGTGGTTGCCCATACAAATGTTTGTTTTGTGATCGCCCCCATTTAGGTAAAATATTCAGAGCTAGATCTGCTGAAGATGTTGTAAAAGAAATGGAGAAAATTCAAGAAATGGGAATTAATGAAGTCTTTATTTACGACGACACTTTTACCATTGATAGACAACGTGTAGTAAATATTTGTAATTTAATTCTAGATAAAAAAATAAAACTTAAATGGGATATTCGCGCAAGAGTTAATACAGTTGATAAAGAATTACTTTTGTTAATGAAGTCTGCTGGTTGTACACGTATCCATTATGGAGTTGAAGCTGGAACAAAAAAAATACTAACTGTCTTACGTAAAGGAATTACTTTAGAACAAGTTGAAACAGCTTTTAAACTAACAAAAGAAGCAGGCATAGAAACTGCTGGATATTTTATGATTGGATCACCAACAGAAACAATGTCTGACATTAAAGAAACTATTAAGTTAGCAAAAAAGATGTTCCCAGACTTTGTTCACTTCACTGTGCTAACACCTTTCCCCGCAACCGACCTATACCTTAAAGGGTTAAATGAAAATATTATCAAAGAAGACTATTGGCAAAAGTTTTCTAAAAATCCACAACCAGACTTTAAAGCACCTGCTTGGGAAGAAATATTTACACGTGAACAATTGTATAAGATATTAATTGATGCATATGGCCAATATTATTTAAATCCTAAATATATATTTAGAAGACTAAAAGAGTTACGTAGTTGGGATGCTTTAAAAAATAACTTTAAGGCTGGTTCTAAACTTTTGTCTGTTATTATCAAAAACACATTCCCAAAAGACAAAAAAACAACATGATAAAAAAATATTTAAAATTCTTTATTATTTTAATTACAACTTTTGTTGTTTTTTATTTGCTTTTCAGACAAATCGATCTTAATTCTGTTTGGAATATTATATTAAATGCTAATCTTTGGTGGCTGTTAGCAACTTTTTCAGTAATACTAACCTATCCAGTTTTTGGTGCACTTAGATGGCGCATCATTTTAAATTCAATGGGTTTTAGCTTAAGTTTTTGGAAAGCATTTAAAATCGTAATGGGAGCATGGTCTCTATCAAGTGTTACTCCTTCAAAAGCAGGTGATTTAATCCGAGCTAACCCTATTAAGAATTCTGTACCCGTAAGCAAGACAGCTGGAAGTATTTTAATAGAAAGAGTTTTTGATATATTACTTCTACTAATTTTAGCTCTCATTGGCGGGATAATTTACAAAAACACAATAATTGTATTAATAATGATAGCTGGCCTTATAGCTATTGTTATTTTTTTTATCTTGGCAAAATATATAAATGAAATGAAATTACCGATAAAAGATAAATATAGAGAAAAAATTAATAATGTTTTCTATTGCTCAAAGATATTAATCAAAAAACCAAAACAATTCATACAAATTGCTTTAATAACTTTATTAAACTGGTTAGGAACCTTTTTACAAGTATATTTCTTATATCTTGCATTAGGTATACAAGTTTCCTTTATTTTTATTTGTTTAACACTTCCAATAGCCTTGTTTATTGGGATATTGCCAGTGACACTGGCAGGTATGGGTACTAGAGACTCAGCTATTGTATATTTATTCGCAGGTGTAGCTCCAGCAAACATAAATTTGAGTTTAGGAATACTATATTCTATCTTTGGTTATTGGATTATTGCTGTATTGGGTTTATTTTTTATAAAAAGTTTATCAACAATAAAAGACGTGGATAAAAAACCTGACGTCTTAATAAATAAGGAATAAGGATATAACTATTTAATTATATTTACAGAAGTTTGAGTATATATTTGATTACTTAAATCATTATCAAATCCAACAATGTGAGTTACCCCAAACTTTTGAAAAGCAGACTGTAAGCTTTCTTCGGCTAGCAGTTTTTTTATTGTCTCAGTATGAAAATATATAAAATTCTTATTAGTATAATAATTAAGTATCAATGGTGTTCCTGGGTGATGGCTAGTAACAACAACATCCTTGTTCCCAATATCTGCATTATCAATAAACGGTACAAGTGCCATAACAGTGTCTATATTTGAAGTATTATATTCTTCATGCAACATCCATTTATTAGCCTGCATAAAATGTAAGATTATACATAAACTTATTAAAACAAGTGCTAGATACTTAAAATTCTTTTTTATCTCTAATTTACAAATAAAATCAAATAAATAATATATCCCTAATGCAATTAATAATCCTATAGGCCAACTTAACTCAAGAAAATGATCCCAGTTATTTGTTTTTAAAATAACTAATAAAACATACCAAACAACAAACCACAACATAAACAATTTAAACAATCTCTTGTCTTTTTTAAATAAATAATATATGCCCAAAAACATTAATAATATAATTAATGGTCCACCTGATATTATTAATTTAATAAATTCCTTAGGGTAAAATTTAATTGAAGCAAAATACATAATAATTTGATTCTTTAAACTAACCTTTTGGTCATACTTAAGTAAATATTCAGAAAACATTGAATTTGAAGTACCTTGTATTGTTTCAAGGTACTCTTCTTTTTCAAAATGAAAAGTATATGGATCCGGATAAAGATGACTATAATTAGAGAAATTTGAATCCTCTTTGGATAAATAGTCACTCTTTTGCCCACTTACTATTGTACTACCAAAAAAAATACCTAAAATCAATATAATTGGTAATAATAAATAAAGTAGTTTCTTAATTGATCTATGACGATAAAATTCATATATAACAAACGGTATAACTGAAACAACAAAAACATTTCTACATAAAACCGCTAAACTAAAAAATATACCGGCTAATATGAGATTAAGCCAAAAAAACTTTTCCTTTATATTAAAAAACAAAAACAAAGCAATAGAAAAAAACAAAATCGCCCATTCATAAAAACCACTTATTAATACCCCCTGTAAAATAAATGGCAGAAAAATAGTAACTACACCAAAGATTATTGCTGTTTTTAAATTAAATAACTTCTTAACTAAGAAAAATAAAATCGTTCCACTCAATGCCCATAGTAAAATTGATAAATACAAAGCTAAATTTTTCTGAAAGCCAAAATATTTAAAAATATTACCATATATTATATAAGTCAATTCATTTCCTGGATTATAATACATTCCCTCCTCAGCCGATAACTGACTGTTTAAAATAACATTTTCTGGACTTTCTAAATTAAACTGACCTGTTTCAGCAAAATTGCGAGCTAAAATTAAATTTCCACCATTAAACCCAAAACTGTAATCTTTTTTGTAAACAGGATAATAATGAACAGCCATCGATACTACAAATAAAACTAAAACAATAAGTAAAATTTTAATTTTTTTATTCATAAATGATTTTTAACTATTTTAATTAAAGAAATTGGACTTAGAACCAAAATCGAATAAATAAAAATTGGTGTTTTTAAAATTATAAAATCTATTAAAAATCTAAATAAATATTTTCTAGGCTGCCAACGTATATAAAAAATAAAACGATTACGCCATTGATTATATTTTAAACGGTTAAGATTACTAAGATATTCCAAGACAATCTTTATCTTACTACTATTTTTATTAAAAATGTGACGACTAGCTGTAGCTGACTTTAAATGCCATACACCACCAAAAGGTATATATAATACCTTGTAACCTGCTTTTTTTGCTCGTTGACACCAATCAGCATCTTCATAGTAGGCAAAAAACTTTTTTTCAAGTAGCCCAATTTTTTCAACAACTTCTTTTTTTATCATTAAAGTACATCCTGTAATAAAATCTACTTCTTTTTTTTCATCTTTGTAATCATCTTTATTTCTACTAATATGCCAACTTTTGGCTTTTTGCCAATCAATTTTACCACCAGCAAACCAAATAGTTTTTTGGTTTTCTAAATCTTTCCCTTTTTCTAAGAAATAAATCTTTGGGCCAACAATCCCTATTTTTTCTGAACTAAACAATTCATTGCTTAAAACTTTAACTAAATCAGGTTTTATTATTGTATCATTGTTTATTAATAAATAAGCATCCCCGCTTGCCTGTTCTATACCAATATTATTAGCTCTAGAAAAACCTAAGTTCTTTTTATTAATAATGAGTTTTGCCTGAGGAAATTGATTTCTAATTATTTCTACTGAATCGTCGGTAGAGTTATTATCAACCAAGATAACTTCAAAATCTGAATAATCAGATTTTAAAATTGATTCTAAACAATCAGCCAAAAACTCTTGCCCATTATAGTTTGCTATGATAATAGAAATTTTAGGCTGATCGTTCATATTAATCCTTTTTCTTTTTTATAATCTTTAATTCCTCGTATTTTATAAAAATCTAACACTTTCCTGTAAACAACTATTGGAATTTTTATATTGTTTTTATCAAGAAAACTTATTACTTTAACACAGAAATTCATAATGACTTTATTAAAAATGATTCTTTTTAAAATTAATTTAAAAATATTCTTTGTTTCATTTATATTTGTCTTATATTTCAACTCTGGAACTTTTTCAGCTAAACGTACAGACCAATAACCTCTTTTCCACATATCATGTGGGTATGACTTAAATGTTATATGGTTATTGTGCCATACTTTTGCTTCAGGAATAAAAGACATTTTCATACCATTTTTATGCAAACGATAACCTAATTCCCCATCCTCATATGCTGCATTAGGGAAAAACCCTTCATCAAACATGCCCGATTGAATTAAAAACTCTTTACTAACAGAAACATTGTCTGTATAGAAACATCCTGGAGGCACATTATTTGGGTCTGTTATTTTATCATATGCCAAATGATAACCATCAATATATTTAACAAAAGGTGTAATTTTTATAGATGGATGTAATATAGTTAAGCCCAAAAATACTGCCTTGTTGTTATTAGCATTTTTATGGGCTTCTGCGTGTATTCTTAAGAGATCTGGGTCGACTGGAATACAATCATCGTCTATAAAAAAGATTATTTCCCCTTGAGAATTTTTAATGCCTAAATTCCTAGCTGAGCCTTGTCCTAAATTTTCTTGACGAACAAAACGTATAGGAAAAGATACTTCTAAATTATTTATCATGTCCTCAATACACTCTTTTGAGCCATCATCAATAACTACTATTTCAAAATCTTTAAAGTTTTGATTATTAAAAGATAGCAAAACTTCTTTACAACAATCTTTCCTATTATGAGTTGGGATAACAACACTTAAATACATACTATTTACTAAAAATTATTTTTAACAACATTTTAGGACTCATATATACATTTGGAATTTGATAAACTGAATGTGTACAAAAACACTTTTCTTGCTTAATTTTCTTTCTTTCAGTTTTTGCACCATCTGATTGCCAAATATTTTTTAAATCATAATTTGCTTCACGTAAATTTCCAATTTTTCCTCTACCCTCACAAGGATACACATTACCTTGGGCATCAATGACTGGCATAAAGCTTGACATCCTACAAGGTACGACCTGTTTCTTATGCTTTAAAACATAAACACACATCTTCTGGTAAAGTGGATTAATTATCCTTCTATAAATATTTTTACTATCCTTTTCGTTTTCTTCAATTGATTTAATTACTTTCTCATACTCCTCAAGATCCAACCCTTTTGTGTCTGCTTGTGGGACACTACCCTTAACTAATTCTAAACCATGAAAACTTGATTTAAGATTTTCTTTTGCATATTCAATTAATTCTGGTATATTACTAAGATTTTGGTTTAAAACTGTAGTACAAATTCTAGTTCTTAACCTTGGGTATTTCTT
>Ga0075122_10001124_pt1 | contig 19631 bp, 11 predicted proteins | sample AntAceMetag02UKB_FD_69790 | JGI IMG/M metagenome (GOLD analysis project Ga0075122, IMG submission 69790) | Saline lake microbial communities from Ace Lake, Antarctica - Antarctic Ace Lake Metagenome 02UKB | ecosystem: Environmental > Aquatic > Non-marine Saline and Alkaline > Saline | place...
AGTATTAAACGTGGAATGAAAAAAATAAAAGCTAAAAAGAAACGAAAGCGTTCCGCAAAAACCTAACCGGACACTACTGAAAAAGATCAAAAATCCAACAGAAATGATTTCAGATTAATCTTGGTCTTGCGCAGGTCCAGTTTTTCACGGACATGCTGCTTATGATTATGGACAGTGGCATATGAAATATTCATCAGGGACGCAATCTCTTTACCGCTGTACCCATCCCTCACCATTTGGCAGATCTTGATTTCGGAAGGGGTCAGATGATATTTTGAGAGGACCAGCCGTTTGTAAAAATCGCTGGTCATCTGGTCCATTTTTCTCTCCAACAACTCAATACTGTTGGTCAATTCAGGGTTAGTGGATTTCAGCTGCATCAAGATGGGTTTGCAATTATTCCTTAGGTTTAACGCAATGTTTTCCTTGATGCTGTTTTTTTCCTCTTCAATGCGCGCAATCAGGTTACGAAGGGTGATGTTCGTTTCGGAGATAATTGTCTGTTGTTGAGCGGATTGTTCTTCCAGTGCTTTTTCGTGGGTTACATCGTCGTATATAAACACCAGGAACTCAAGCTGTTCTTCTGCATCCTGAATGGGAAAAACCACCGTTTTAAACCAGATGAGATTATCGGGGAACTGCGGATCAAGATCATGGGTATTGTAACAGATCGGAGGGAACTTCAGTGTGAGCCCCTGTTTCAGTTTAACAAACTGCTCCCAGAAACCGCAATTATGAAGAATGGGATCATCCCACAAGCTGTATTCAGGCGGTGGACACCCCATGAACATTTTCATGTATGCAGGGTTCGCCTTGACGAAACCACCATTGTGATCCCAGATTGCAATGGCGTAGGGATTCAGTTCAATGAGCTTGTTGAGGATCGATTGTTCTTTGATATGAGTGTAGACAACCTGGTGGCTGTTTCTAGAGATCTGCCGGAAGGTTTCATCATACTGTTTCACTATATCAATTAGCTCTTCCCTGCTTTTTGCTTGCAGATCCATACGAGACAACCCCCCAATTCAGCAGCAGCTTGATCGCTTGAAACGGAAGTTGCTGATCCTTTTAAACGCGGACTGAACAATGTAGTATCGGCTGTACAACTTGGATAACCTTACGGCATTTTCGCATAATGGATCAAAATATCAAGTCAAAAAACAGGATTGTTCAAGGACGACATCAGTGGCTCTAAACGAAGAGATGCGTCAGCCTCCTGCATCCTGATTCTGGAACAGGCCGTGAGTATTTGCATTGTGCTCTGCGCGACCTGCCCTGTTCATGTCATTTTGAAACAAGCAATACATTCTTGTGTTTATGTTCAGAGCCCTTTCCGACGCAGAAGAGGATCTTCTTGGCAGAGTTTCCCAAATTGGTACTGAAATTACAGGCCAATTTTTCCATGTTGCCTGTATTCAAGGTCACTTTAACAAAGCCTTCCGATGGGGTATTAATCTGGTAGTCGGTAATTGTCGCGGCTGCGGCCTGGGAGATGGTTTCTGTATCAGCGCTAAGCAAGTCAAGTGTCATGGTTCCGCTACTTGAGGTGGCTTGAACCTTGTAAACATCCCCAGATCCCCCGAAGAAAAAGAACCCGATATAGTTCCCGTCAACCTGATCGGCACTTGAGATTTCGTGTCGGGTAAACCCCATTATAGACTGTGTTCCGGTAATATCAGCAATCGCACCACCGTTTTCGGTCATGAACAGGCGGGAGGTTCCAGACGATTCGGTTATTTCCAGGATACCGTTGGAGCAGCTGCCACTTCCCAGCTCTTCCGCTGTGCTATTGAAGACCGGAAATTCATCTCCGTTGAGATTGGTGATAGACCATGATGCCGGAAGCGACGCTACAGAAGATGTTATGTCAAATTTATATTGTCCCAACCAGGCGTCTGGAGCCCCAAACTCGGTATCGGAATCACCATTCCCTAGATCTGTATCCCGGAAGTTGGATTTTGTTTTCACCCAGTTGGCTTCGATGTTGGCGGTTGGGCAAGTACCATATTTTAGCAAGGTAATCACTTCAGAGCCCGAACCAACCGGCTGAAGCATGAAGGCGATTCCAGGGACATCCACCCCCACAATCTTGGCACCAACCGCAGGACCCCCACTACCGTCTGATGCGCTGATCGTAAAGACCATAAAACCCGTCGCTGAAGTCCCAACCGAACCTTCCGCTGAAATAGTGGTGGTACTGTCCGCCTCGTCTTTGAGTGTAAACGCATCACCGCTAATATCCAGGGTCCAGATAGAACCCGGCCCCTTATAAACGACAGAACCTTCGGTGGTAGCTGTGCTGCCCGCAGTATCGCTAGAACCATCCGAACTATCACTGCATGACTGACACATAAAAACTATCAAACAGGTCGCCACTAACATATTTAAAAAACGCCATAGCTGTTTTGTATTCATTTCATTTCTCCCTTGTTCAGTTTCGCAGGTCTACGGTTTATATCTAAAAACCAGAACCAGACATATTTACTAAAACGGAGCCCTTATGCACAAAAAATGCGCATCATTACTGAAATAAATCTGTTGAAATTATTCACCACATTCCGGGAGCGGAGGGGGTTATGATTCAAAACGATGGAAAAAGGACATTTTCCAATAGCTCCAGGGATGGATTCAATTCGGTGCTGCGAGTCTCGAACTTCATGTTTTGAATAATAATTCCTCCGTGAAGCGCATACCTATAAAGGGGACTCACACGCCAACACTAAGATACACCATTACAAGCCTTGAAAGAAGGTTCATAAAAAGACCAGCAATAGACTATGTTTTATGAACGATTTGGGAAGCCGTATTTTAATAGCCGGTAAGCTTGGCGAAAAAAGACCAAATTACTGGAATACACGGGGAAACCACAGATCCACAACGCACCCAGATATTTGAATAGATTTTATGAAGTCACATTCGCCAACCTGAAAAGTTGGAATAAGAAGTTTTTGGAAAACGTGAGGCATTGACACTTCCAGCAGTTTTTAACCTGACAACATCTCTGATAATTCCGGTGTCTGTCACACGACCGAAATTTTCATAATCCAGGATGGTCTAACGTCCCGGTTTTTCAACCCGGCATCAAATGATGTTTGCCCCGATTTTAGGGACACCCTAAATCAGTGAAATCTGTCCGTAGAGCTCTATTCCGGGGGCGCGAATCTGTCATGAAGTTGCTGAGAAATGTAGGCAGGTTGACCTTGGTATTGGTCAGTTCCAGTTTTTTGCGGATGTTTTCCCGGTGCCGATTAACTGTCATGTGTGAGATACGCCTCAATGTAGCTATTTCCTTGGTTGAAAGCCCGTTGCGGATCAGCGTGCAAATCTGCAGTTCGACCAGAGTCAGCTCCATAAAACGTTCGGACAGTATATTGATAAAAGGAGATACAATCTCTTCAAGGTTTTGCTGAATCAGGTTGATGATCTTAACCTGTTCAGGGTAAGCCTCTGTTTTCAGGCTATTCAGTAGTGGTATGATCATCTTATCCACATTTTCATGAATCGCCTTTCCGGTTTCGTTTTTCTCTTCCTTCACCTTCAACAGGACCTCTTTCAGCGTGATATTGGCTCTCTGCAGTGATTTCTGCTCAATCTCCAGCTGGCTTTTGGCATTGATGCGTTCGATGGCCTTGCTGATACGAATGGAAACTGCATTTATCAGCAATCGTTCTTCTTTCAGGAAGGGGCCGTCATCTATGTCAGGCATTTCGTCCAGGTAATAGATCTCAATAGCACCGGTTTTTTCCCCTGACTCAATGATATCGGCGGACTGTTTCCAGGGAGTGATCTTGAAGTTTGGGGCTGTATAGTGATTACTCTTAAATATAATCCTCCCCGTCGTAATATCAGGGTATTGCCATGATATCAAGAGCAGATCCAGGATGGCCTTCATCATCGAAGCCGTATCGTTTTCATTCTCCTCGATAATTTTAGCAATCCCGTAAAGGCAATTGAGCTCTTTGACTCGCTCCCGCAGGATGTGTTCAATCTTCGTTTTTTCCTTCTGGATAGCGGATTTTATCTGCTGTTCCTGCTTTAGGACAACGATCTCTCTTCGGGCAGTTTTCAGTTTACTGATCAGTTGATCTCTATTTTCGTTTTCCAGTTGATTCATTGGGTCGATTTAGTATGTGTTTCTTCAGAATAGACGCAGATTTGAACGAGTGTGTGTAAATCGGTGTGGTTTGGGCAGGCATTTGATCTGTCCAGAAAATCGTTTTGCCCATACTACACATAATATATAGGCAATATATGTGTAATTGACTATTATCAACCAAAAGCTGAAAAGTTCACTTTATCTTTGAAAAACTGCTGAGTTGATGATTAAATCTGCCACACATATTTATAATTAATGCTGTAATCAAACAGTGAAAAAGTACGAGAAGTAGGGTATTCCAGATTTTTGAACTGTTTTAATGTCTGGAACCAGGAGCTTTTTTCTGATATTCGGCTGATTGTCAATTATTAGTTGCATATGTTATCTGTGTAAAACCTGTGTAATTTATCGATACTGACTTTCATCCGAAAATCCAGCTATACTTGGCTACAAATTAATATATCGGCATTGGATTTCACTGCCGATTAATCTCGCTGTCTTTTCCAAATGCTTCAGGTCATTGTCCTGTTCAATTCAGTCCAAGAGATTATCCGCGAATAAATCTGCCAGCATTATAGTCTCATCTATCGTCACGGCAGTTCCCCGGAAAACCGACAACTGAAACAGTTCATTTTTATGGCCATATGGTAATGCGGTTGCCTGGAAGGAAAAGCGCAATGACTCGTGTTCCGGAAGGAGCATGTGCTGATCATATGGACAGGACCTGAAAAGATGTCGTTTGAGAGTGAGCTTTATACCAATTCAGAGATTCTTCCCCGGCTGACACCATTCAAGACCCGGGATATTCTCGTTATCTCAAGTTTCTATAACTATTTCAGTATGGAGGAGGGTGGAAGGCTCACCTCACAGATTGTTAATGAATATAAGGGGCTGCGTCTTGAAAATCCCCCGCGAATTACTGGGGTCTTCTCTTCAGTTGAAGCGATTCAGGCCATCACAGCGCGGGATTTTGATCTGGTTCTGATTGTCCCCGAACTGGAAAACATCGATCCGTTTGAATTGGGGGCGGATATCAAGAGAATCAAGCCCAATGCGCCTGTGATTCTGTTATCCCAAAACACCCGGCAGATTAACGCCCTAACTGAGAATGCGAACCGGGGTGGAATCGATCATATCTTCAGGTGGTCGGGAAACTCTGATTTGCTGTTTGCCATCATAAAGACTGTTGAAGACCTCAAGAATGCCGAACATGATGTCCACCTGGCCAGTGTGCGGATAGTTGTTCTGGTGGAAGACTCTCCCGACTACTATTCTCAGTTGCTTCCGATTATCTATAAGCAGATTGTAAATCAGATCCAGGCTTTGATTGAGGTGGGACTGACTGAATCGCAAAGGGCTCTGACCCTGAGGGCTCGGCCAAAAATTCTGCTGGCAAAGACCTATGAAGAGGGCCTGTTACTTTATGAGAAGTTCAAGTCCCATCTGCTCTGCCTGGTGTCTGATACGAGGCTGCCACAGGGAGGGGAGCTGATAGCGGATGCGGGAATCAATCTCCTGACACATATTAGAGAGGAGTCTCCTGATCTGCCGACCCTTCTTCTGAGCACTGAGGAAACAAACAAGGAGAAGGCGGAAAAAAACAATCTGACCTTTATCGACAAGAACTCGCCTAATATCAAAAAGCGGTTGCACGACTACTGCCTGGAATATCTGGGTTTCGGGGATTTTATTTTTCGAATGCCCAATGGGGTTGAAATCGATCGGGCAAAAAATTTTCTGGCGCTGGAAGCCAAGCTTCATGAGGTACCAAACCTGTCGATTGCCTGTCATGCTGAACATCATCATTTTGCGCGCTGGGTTATGGCGCGGTCTGAAATCTCCCTGGCATTGATGTTCCGCTCGATCAACAAGTCGGATTTCGACAGTGTAGACGATCTGCGGAAGTTTTTGATCGATAACATCAATAAGCTCCGCAGTTATCGCCAAAAGGGGGTTGTATCACAATACGACAAGGGTAACTTCGACCCGGAAATACGGAGATTTGTGCGGATTGGAAAGGGCTCTCTGGGTGGGAAAGCCAGGGGACTTGCATTTATGTCAGATCAGTTTAGGCAGCATGAGGATCTGCAGAAAAAATTTCCAAGAATCAACATTAAAATCCCCAAAACGCTTGTTATCAGTACGGATCTTTTTGAGTCTTTTGTTTCTAAAAACAATCTTCGATCTTTACTCAGGCAGAAAATCAGTGATGAAAAGATCAGCCAGCGGTTTCTGAATGCCAAACTGCCTGAAGGTCTGTTGAAGAACCTGATGAGTTATCTGAAACAAGTGAAGTATCCTCTTTCCATCAGGTCTTCCAGCCAGATGGAGGACGCCCACTTTCAGCCGTATGCAGGGCTTTACCGGACCTACATGATTCCCAACAATGATCCTGACCTGTCGATACGGCTGACTCAGATTGTAACAGCAATCAAACTGGTCTATGCCTCTACTTATTTTGAGGGGCCGAAGAGATACTCCCTGAGTACATCCAACCAGCACAGCAAGGAGTCGATGGCGGTGATCATCCAGGAGGTGGTGGGAAGCCGGCATGGTGACTATTTTTATCCGGCTATTTCAGGTGTAGCGCAGTCATATAACTACTACCCATATTCGCGGATGAAAGGGGATGACGGCATAGTTCACATGGCGCTTGGGCTTGGAAAAACGGTTGTTGGCGGTGAAAAGTGTATCCGCTTCTCACCGAAGTACCCCATGAATATGCCGGAGTTCTCCATTGTTGAGGATATGTTGAGCAATGCGCAGCGGACCTTTTATGCGCTTAAGGTAAAGGATTATCCGGATCAGCTTCAATTTCAAGTACATTCAAATCTGGAAAAAAGAGAGGTCAGCAGCGCAGAAGATGAATTTCCCGTTCGGACCCTGTGTAGTACCTATGTGCCAGAGGAACATCGCATCAGGGACGTCTTTGATATTAACGGGTTGAAAGTTTTGACTCATGCGAAGATATTGAAATATAGAATGTTTGATATCCCCCAGGTTATCGCGGAACTTTTGGCTCTGGGTAAGAAAAGATTCGGCTGTGCGGTGGAAATTGAATTTTCGATAAATCTCCACCCTGAAAGCGAAAGAAATGCCGATTTTCATCTTCTCCAGATTCGTCCCATGCACACCAAGGAAGCGCATCAGACCGTTCAGATTCAGGACTGCGACCTTCAAAACGCCTTCTGCTATTCATCCAAGACCCTTGGCAATGGAATCAGTAAGGAAATGCTCGATATCGTTTATATTAAGCCGGACGAATTTCGAACAGAAATTACTCGGGAAATTGCAAGAGAGATCAATCAGATAAACAGGCGACTGGAAACCGAGAACCGATCTTATCTCCTGGCCGGTCCAGGTCGCTGGGGTGGATCGGACAGGTGGTTGGGGATACCGGTTAAGTGGCGGGATATATCAAAAGTCGGCGCCATTGTCGAACTCCGGAACGAAAAACTGAGCGTTGACCACTCACAGGGGTCCCACTTTTTTCACAACATCACATCATTGGGGATTCACTACATTATGATCAATGAGTTGTCTGCTGGAGGACCGAATGGAGCCGATGAATTTTTCGACTGGAAGTGGGTTGATTCCCTTCCCGCCGTATCAGAAACCAGTTTCATCAGGCATGTCAGGCTGGAAAAGCCGATGATTTTGAAAATAGATGGCCGTAAGTCGCAGTGCGTTATTATGAAGCCCTGATTTCCGGCAGCGTCATCTGAGCCGGAGTCCGTTATGGGATATGCGGTCCACTTATTTCAAACGACCTTTCCATGGGGGGGTGAGAAATCCACCTTGTGGGGAAGGTCATTACGAAAAACAAAAAAACAGTTGCGCCCCTGATGCCAATCCGGCGGAAGCTGAAGTGACAGCGGGGCAGGCCAGTCCGAACGTTTGTTTTTCCTCTCTATTAACAATTCCACAAGAGATATCATGTCCGAAATCATGCAGTTTGTAAAAGACAGAGACCCCAACCAGAAGGAGTTTCACCAGGCGGTACAGGAAGTACTCGAATCGGTTAAACCCGTGCTGGACCAGAATCCCGAATACGCCCAGACCCGAATTCTGGAAAGGATCACCGAGCCTGAGAGAATGATTGTTTTTCGCGTTCCCTGGATGGATGATGAAGGCCAGGTGCAGGTGAACCGAGGTTTTCGGGTTGAGATGAACAGTGCCATCGGTCCATACAAGGGTGGACTTCGTTTTCATCCTTCTGTCAACCTGAGTATTTTGAAATTTCTGGCATTTGAACAGGTATTTAAAAACGCTCTGACAACGCTCCCTATGGGCGGCGGGAAAGGCGGCTCTGATTTTGATCCTAAAGGAAAATCAGATAATGAAGTGATGCGTTTCTGTCAGAGTTTCATGGCGGAACTGTTCCGGCATATCGGCCCGAATACCGATGTGCCAGCAGGTAATATCGGTGTCGGTGGGCGGGAAATCGGCTACCTATTCGGGATGTACAAAAAACTCAGGAACGAATTTACCGGGGTCCTGACCGGAAAAAGTCTCTCCTGGGGCGGCAGCCTTATTCGACCTGAAGCCACTGGGTATGGATGTGTCTATTTTGCCAATGAAATGCTTGCGACTCGCAATGATGATCTAAGTGGAAAAACCTGTCTTGTTTCAGGATCCGGTAACGTCGCTCAGTACACTGTCGAGAAGCTGCTGGACATGGGTGCGAAGCCTCTGACACTGTCTGATTCTTCCGGATATATTTATGACGAGGAAGGAATTGACAGGGATAGGCTGGCCTTTGTCATGGACCTGAAAAATGTTCGTCGCGGTAGAATCAAGGAGTATGTCGACCAGTATACGAGTGCCGTCTATACTGAATGTGACTCCTCACTGGACTATAACCCTCTCTGGAATCACCGTGCAGACTGCGCTTTCCCTAGTGCAACGGAAAACGAAGTAAATAGCAAGGATGCGTCTAATCTGATTAACAATGAGGTTTTTCTGGTTGCTGAGGGGGCTAATATGCCGTCAACGCCGGAAGCAGTTGATATCTACTTGGAGAGCGGCATTCTCTACGGTCCTGGAAAAGCTGCTAATGCTGGTGGTGTAGCGGTTTCAGGACTTGAAATGAGCCAGAACAGCATGCGTCTGGCCTGGCCGAAGGAAGAGGTTGATGGTCGGCTGCAGGGCATTATGAAAAGTATTCATGCCTCATGCGTTGATGCTGCCGAGATGTATAACAAGCCTGGCAACTATGTGGCCGGTGCTAATATAGCCGGTTTTTTGAAAGTGGTCACAGCTATGCAGGACCAGGGGCTGATCTGATTTTCCGGTGATGCGGGCCTGATCACAACTCCCAATGAACTAATGTGAGAGAGTCTCCATCATTGACGCCCTCATCTGGCATTTTTCATGTTAAACTGTTATTCATTCACATGAAACAACCTCAGCATTACGTTGTTTCATGTGAATGGCGGTGGGATCCTAACAAGTAATATCCTTGAAATGAGGTCCGTAAAAGAGCGATGAATTCGAAAAACATGATTGATCTGTATAGAAGCCAGGTAGGGGATCCTTCGTCGGAAGACCGGGAAAAAGCACAAGAAATAGCAGCTGAAATAGAACTGAATCCAGATATAGCGGATGAAACCTTTTTCAGTCATACGGAAACAAACGTCGATTCAAGACCTCAGGTATTTCTGCTAATTCTATTCAACCAGCCTGAACAGGCCTGTAGAATAATTGAAAATGTGGCGGAAGATGACTATATTCTTTTCTGTGACGCCGTTATGGCGCTATATCCGGTTGAAATCTGCGCAGCGATCTTCGAAAATATTCTGACGAATACATGTCCCAATATTGAAAAAAGTAATATCAACGTTCCCCTCTTATTGTTCGCAAATTCTGGCTATCTGAAAATTCTGGAGGCCCTGCCAGAAGAAATTGTAGATTTGCTCTCTAATTTTGTCACCAGAGGCACTTTTGACAATCTTACCGTCTCTAACGGACTTGTCAATACCGTTAAAAGTGTCGGACTTGGGACTTTTGTGAGAATAACTCAAAGAATCCAGAAAAAGAGAGTCATTTCTTTTATTCACACCCATATAACCTGTTCGTGCCAAGTTCAGAAGCTCAAAGACCTTCTGAATAGTTATATTGAACAAAGCGTCATGAGCCAGCAATACACACATATACCATTTATCAGCCCGCCGGAAGGGACTGTTGACAGTGATTTTTCAGATGTTATCAACGACTATATTGAGTACCTCGAGCACATTGCACCGGAAAACTTATATTATGTTTTTTCCAATGAATCTGGATTATATGCAGAGCTTTTACCCCAGCTATTCAGTTATATTTTTTATCAAAACAGAAAAGTAGCTTATAAAATCCTAAAAAATATCAGGGGATACCATCGAGATTTCTCGAGATTAATTTTCAAAAAACTTTCCAGCTATAATAAAAAGTACATGTTGGAAAGATCACTCATTGAAAATACGCAGGGAAACCAGAGATCAAAAATAGAACTGACCGAAATTTTGGTCTACTCCAGGGAAAAAGAGATCATAAATAATTTGAGTACCGACTGTATCTATAAATTATTTGTTCACTTCGTGAGAGACTATTATGAAATTGATAACACGGCGGTTCAGGCGGAAATATTAGTAGGATTTGAGCATGCCATCAGCGGGTTAAGCCTGCAAAAACTGAAAAAGATCCTGCCTGAATTCAAATCCAAGAATTTCATTCGGTTCTTCATGAATATCCCCGTCTGTAAAGATATTCTTGATTTACTCGTTAGGGAAAACAAAATAATACAGCATTCGGAGTCATTCGATGAGTCGTTGGAATATCCATTTATTATCTCAAAAAAAGACACTGACATGCTGGCCTGGATAAGGCGGCAAGACCTGTCAAGCCCGGTGACGACGATTGATATAATTGATACCCTGGAAACCATTCTGCAGAATTATCTGGCCGAAATAAGTGCCCTGTTTAATACCATTCCGCCGAAAAAGCGAAAAAAGAGGTTGGATACTAATCTGGCAGAAATTATTGACGAGTATTTTATTCCTTTCAAAAATGCTGCATCACTAGAGCAATCTGCTCTTTGGTTTGAATTCCACATAAAAATAGAGCAGCTGAGGCAAGATATGAGGAACATCAGCCACGGTGATGTGAATAGTGGATCTGAAATTATTTCTGACTATCTGCTGATTGACAGATATTTCAACAATTTTTTCGCAAAGATATTAAATGAGAAGATTCTCATCCGAAATGACTCAGTTGAGATTGAACCTATTTTTTTGCCGGAGGATTTTGCACAAATAACCGGGCGAGTAAAAGTAATTGAACTAAAGTCTTTCCAAAACGAGGAAGATACAGCCATTTATTATCGACAATTCAAGTACCTGAAACCTTCCAATCTGGCGATTGTATTCGGTTTCCCGGCTGACTATTCATCAACCGGGAAGGCGGGTGCCATCATTACAGGTGCCCTGGCCGACCGGGATCAACATGAAACCGCCCACAGTTATAAACGGGCTATGGAGATCGGTTCGCCACTTGCCTTTTTCCCCAACGCCAGGATCGCATTTCAACATCTGGACGATAAGTGGATGACCATATACAAATCAGATCACAAAATCTACTTAAGGGCCTCAACAAGGGATGAAATTGATAAAAGGATACAAGAAACCAAAAAACCACTGACCGTCAAATCTGTTGCCGAATTCATACCGGACTTATGGCCGGAGTTAGATATTATCGATTGCTGGGACTCTAAAACAAATGTGTCCCATCAAGCAGGCCAAAAATCAGAAATGCTGGGGAGGTTGATTAATCTGTTCCCCAATGAAACCGAGACGGACAGCTTTACCTGGTCCTTTGCACCGTATGCAAAAAAACGGAAATTCGCGACCATAGAAGAAATGCCGCAGGTCAAATTTATTGAGCGAGTCCTAAAATCACACGATTTGTCGGATCATAGTGAGAGGAATAAAGCCGCCCAAAAAATAAATAAATCATTTTCAGTGAATCCTCTGGATATTACGACAACCTACTATAAAGAACTGTGGGATAAAATCGAAGACACTTTCGGCTACAGTGATACGATTACACAGGGTTTCATGATACGGTTGACCATGAACCTGGAAGATCGGCCAGAAATCAGCGCAGCCGGGGTATATTCATCCCTGCCGGTACTGCCTGGAATAAGCAAAAAACGGCTAGCCCAGCTCATCAATGAACTTTATAAGTCTGTTTACTCTCCAAAGGCAATAGAAATCAGAGAATTGATGAATATCAGTCACACCGATACTTATGCAGCGGTCTTATTTGAGAGGATGCCAAACTGGAAAAATGCGGTCCTGTCGGGCAATCTTATTGTCAATTCCGAACATGTCACCGGTGGATTTGTAATCGGTCACGGATTTTACTTAATGGATAAAGGTAATCGACCCTCTCTGGTATTCAACTATTCCGTTGCCGAAAAAGGCTTCCCAATATCCATCCAGATGGGGCAGGAGTACAAAAAAATTCCTCAGAATGACTATAAAAACCCCTATGCCCAAGTCCCCCTAACAAAAGAGGAAACCGATATATTGAACTATCCTGAAGACCAAATTAATGCCTCGATCATAGATACAATTAACAATAACAACAAATTGATCCGTAAGCACTTCGGAGAAAAAACATCCTGGGATATTGAACTCACCATCGAATTTGAAAAAGATAATCAAAAGATCCGTATCCATCAAATACGGCCCATCGTTAAATAGACCCTTTCAACCTTGTCCCTCGTTAAAATAACATCATTTCATCATTTCAAACCGAACGGACTGTCAGATTCTCAACTACATGGACAGCCCTCTCTTTGCTTGGTTTATACTGTTTAATCCCGATCCCTTTGAATAATTTTATTGAGGCCGGATTTGGAAATCCCAAGTATACCTGAGGCGGCATTCGAGTTATTGCTGGACCTGTTCAAGGCCTCGGTAATCAACTGTTTTCTGGAATACGTTAGGGTTGGCAGTTCTTTGAAACTGGAAAAAATCGTGGTGCCTTTATCAGAAACCTCAGGAGCAGTATCTGTTGACTCGCCCTGTTTATGGATATGTTTTTTAAAGTGTTCCATAGAGAGAATTCTGGCTTGATGATGACTGACGGCATCGAAGACCATTGATTGAAGTTCACGGACATTTCCGGGAAAGCTGTAACTGGAAAGTAAATATACCAATTCACTGGGCGGTGTTGGCTTTTTCTTTCCCAGGGAATTGGCAGCATCGATCAGGAATTGATCAATCAGAAGTGGTAAGTCATCCAAGCGTTTCCTGAGAGGGGGTATCTCAATATGATGGGTCTGCAGCCTGTAAAAGAGGTCGGATCGGAAGGATAAACCGGATTTCAGCGTTCCGATAGGTTTGTTTGTTGCTGTGATAATTTTCACCTGGGCTTTCTTGGCGACATCAGAACCCACGGGATAGTATCTTCCTTCTTCCATCAGATTCAGCAGTTTGACCTGGCTCTGAATACTTAAATCACCGATCTCATCCAGAAAGAGGGTTCCGTCGGTTGCCTGTTCCACCAGACCCGGGCGATTTGTGGCAGCTCCTGTAAAAGCGCCTTTGATATGCCCATAGAGCGTATCGGAGAAAAGGGTGTCATCCAGCCCTGCCACATTGACCGATACAAAGTCTCCCTTTAAACCGCTGAGATTATGGATCGCGTCAGCAATCAGTCCTTTACCAACGCCGGATTCCCCGGTTATCAAAATCGGTTTATGGGTGGGGGCGACTGTTTCCATATACTGAAAAACAGCTCGCATCACCTTGTTTTGTGTGATAATTGAATCAAAAACTTCTGGATGGTTCAGGTTATCTTTCAGGACCTTTTCGCGGAAAACCCGGTATTCATTTTGTTCCTCCATCAGCTCAATGGCGCGTTTGGTGCTGGATACCAGACGTTGAGTTTCAACCGGTTTAACCAGATAATCAAATGCCCCCAGTTTCATACATTCCACAGCTGTCTCCACTTGGTTGTAGCCGGTGACAATAATGACTTTTATCTCGGGGTATTCAGACTTGACCTGCTCCAATAATTCCTGGCCCGACACCCCAGGCATGCTGAGATCCAGTAGAATAACACCTGCGCGATTTTTTGAAAGATAGGGAAGCACCTTGAGACCGTTGGGAAAAGTTTCAACATTGCTAATCCCTTGGGAGCCAAGCATAAACTGAAATCCGGTCAGAATCTCTTCTTCATCATCAACGATTAATACAGGCCATTCAGGGTATCTGATCATTTTCTTTACCTATTTGCGTTGTTTTTCCTTTTTTCGGTAGGGATTGACAGGGTTACGGTGGTTCCCTTTCCGGGTATTGAGGAAAAGAATAGCGTACCACCGTGTTCTCTGACTATTTTGTCGGAGATGGAGAGCCCCAGTCCAGTGCCGCCATTGTCCCTGCGAGTGGTGAAAAAAGGGTCTGTGATGTGTTCCAGGTCCTTTTCCATGATACCGCCTCCTTCATCGGTGATGGTGACAATCAGCATGTTGTCCTCATCCTGATAAATAGTGTCTAACCCTATTTTATTCTCCATATCTGAAAGCGACTGACAGGCATTTTGCAGCAAATTGATAATGACCTGTTCCAGCTGTTGATAGTGACCCCAGAATTGAGGCAGGTCCTTCCCATATGATTCGGAGAAATGTCGAGTGGACTTCTTAATCAAATGATTAACCAGTGTTATCGCCGAAGTGACAATTGAATTGATGTCAACCATTTCCACCGTATCATACGGGTAGTCCCGGGCAAATTCTTTAAGTTCCCCAACAATGCCTTGAATCCGATGGGTTCCCTTTTCAATATTTTTAAAAAAGAGCGGGATTTTATCCCTGAGTACTGAGTATGGTAAACCGTTGAGAATGAAATCGCCGTTGGCTTCCTCATATTGCTCAAGTATCCCCGCTGCATCCTGCCAGGTGTCCTTGATCAGCGAGCAATGAGTCATAATAAACTGATTCGGGTTATTGATTTCATGAGCAACTCCCGATGTCAGAGTACCCAGCGAAATCATCTTATCCGCCTGAATCAGTTGTTTCTGGTGCAGGAATTCTCTTTTTTCAGCTTCTTTTCTTCTACTGATATCCTGGATAATACTGCGGATCCCGATGCTGCGGCCCTTTTTATCCCTAACAATATAAAACTGTACCTCTGCCGGAAAAACGCTGCCGTCTTTCCTGATATATTCTTTATCGTATATGCGGGAATAGCCTTTTTCCTTTACCTGCGGAATGACCTCCGCTCTCTCAAAATCACTCCATTTTTCGGAAGTAATATCTTTTATTGACAGTTTTAAGAGTTCAACTCTTGAGTATCCCATCATCTTGCAGAAACTAGGATTCACCTCAACCAGGTTTCCCTGCATATCCGTTTCAGCAAAACCGTCCCTGAGGTTCTCGAATAACGTTCTGAATTTGAGTTCGCTTTTCCGGAGTTCTCCTTCCGATCTGATTCTCTTCTGGATAATCTGGTTAACACTGCGCACCATGCGTCTGTTGTCTTCAAAATAGAAATGACTATCCTCCAACTGATCCGAATTTGTGATCGCTTTCCCCAGTATGTCTGCCAGTTTGTCCAGATGCTGCCTGAACAGACGCATCATAGTCCTTTCCGCCGCAATGATGATAACCAATAGCAAAGCCAGCAATAACAGTCCTTCATAAATAAAGGCCTTGATTTTATCTTCAAGTTCCTGCCTGTTCGCAGCGAGAGCCTGATCCAGGGCTTCAAACAGCATTCCGGTTCCGACATACCAATGGAGTGTTGGCTCATACGCGACATAGCTCAGTTTTGGGCCCTTATAACCTGCCCGCTGTTTATGCAGAACATATTCGATGAATCCGCCGCCCGATTTTTTAATTTCTAAAAATCCGGGTTTAAGCATGCTTCCCCGCAGGTCCTTAAATTTAAACACGTTATCGCCTGCATAAGGCCCCAGATGAAGTTTGCCGGATTCGTCTGCTACAAAAAAGTAGTTGCTGCCAATTGGTCTCAAAGCTTTGATTCGCGATATAAGATCTTTCTTGAGTGTGGTGTGAACGTTGCTCGGATTTCCGAAAGTGATAAAGGTCCAATCCAGGGATTCGAACTTCTTGAAATAGACTGTCTGGATAAACGGTTTTCCTGTTTGGTTACGATATTTTAAGGTCAGATGTGCGTATCCCTCACTTTGCAAGGCATTATGGCCCAAAACGGTCCTTAATTCTTTATCCATTGTGGCTAAAGGTGTCAGGGATCCATTTTTGCTGTAAAGACCCAGCACCCTGTTGCCGTAAAGACCCAGCACCTTGTTGCCGGAAGAATCAAGGATAACAAGATTGGTTGGTCTTAATTGGGAATGAGAAAATATGAGTGCATCAATTACCGCCCGTTGAATGTTTTTTCTGTTTTCCTGCTTTTTTGTCTGTTGCTGTGCGTAATTCGCGATTCTATATGCTTCCAGGGTTTGTGCTTTTACAGTGGTTATTTCCTCTGTTTTTTTCAGTTCTACCTCATGCCCGATAAGGTTCATCACCGCAACCACCTCGTCCTTGATGTACTTTTTGTTACGAGTGGTGAATTCCGTTATCAGCTTCTCCGTTTGACGCTTGTATTGTTGAAAATCATGGTAAAACCAGAAGCCGCTGAATACAGAGACCGGCAGTATCGCAGCAAGCAGCAGGATAAGAGTAACGGTTCGTACAAAACTTTTTCCGGGCTTATTCTTCATCACGTTTTCCGGGTGAACTGGTTTTGGCAAATTTAGCTCTTGACCTGTAGTAAAGCATAAAATTCCTGTTTTTTGAATTGTAAATACAAATGTCCCTGATACGCATTATGTCCTCATCGGTTTTAACCAATATCAATCAAGCGTTGTCAAAAGATTTTCATCTTAAACTAAAGACATTTGTCCCCCCTATTCTCTGGCGGCAGATCAAAAAAATCCTTAAATTTCTGAAGAATAAGAATTCGGTTATCTGGCCCACCTCTTGCGATAATAGAAATAGATACCAAACACACGAAAATAGAAAATATGTCAAAAAATATAGATCAGGCCAAGGAATTATCAATGCAGATCCCCTCTTCTTGGAAAAAAATTACAAATATCCTTTCAAAGATGAACCTCTTTCTGGCTGGTTTTCAGCTGGATGAATCTTTTTTAGCGAAAACCAGGGTTGTACTGAGGGAACTGCTGACCAATGCGATTAAGCACGGTAATAACTCAAAAAATAAACAAACCATATCCATTGATGCCGTTTTTATTAATCAAAACTGCCTGCGTATCTCAGTCAAAGATGCAGGAGACGGTTTTGATCATCGTTTTTTCGGTCTGAATAAGCCGAATAACTGCAACGGCATGAAAGGAAGGGGATCGTATTTGGTTCGTTCGTTAACCGACAGGGTGGTGTTTAATGAAACAGGCAACGATATCACAGTGTATCTCTCACATTCTGAGATTGAAAGCGAAAATTGAGGGGAAACCCAGATGTTTGAACAGGGTTAAACCCGATTTGGCAAGTATTGAATTGGTAGCAGGCACTTCGGGAGGAACAGTTTTTATGCAGAATGTGGTTGAAAAGGGAACGACTGTTACGATTGGTTTCCCTTGAAAAATCAGGATACCGGTTGCCGACAATCAGTATCCTGATCAAGAATGACCCCCCGCCACCCATTCCGGTATTACAACCAGTTATGTGCAGGGAAAATCGACGACAGTGCCAAGATTCTGCTGAACGTTGAAAAGATCCTGTACGAAGAGGAGTTGGAACAGATTCAACACTTGTCGTCTGAAGCCGTTTGTTAACGGCATATTTTCATGAATAATTAAATCTAACACAGGAGATACCAATGTTAAAAAATATGAATTTGGCGCCCAGACTCATTCTGATTGGCGGACTGTTAATCCTCATTCCCTTGATTGTTGTGGGCACTATTGCCATCAACAGGGCGGGGAGCAGTCTTCAATCTTCCACCAAGGAACAGCTGGCAGCCAGGTCCCTGGGAATTGCCAAGTTGGTGGATAGTATCCTGGAAGAGCAGTTGAAGCTTGTGACAAAAGTAGCCATTACTCCAGATACAGTAGAAGCCGCAGAGGCTGGCATAAATAAGGGAGTTGCCTCATCCGCTGTGACTCTCAAAAAACTGTCAGACCATTTTAAAAACGTGAAAAATACAAGAGGATTGGGTGATAAGATTCAGCTTTTGGGTCTGGTTGGCATGAACGGTACGGTCATGGCGGCCAATGATCAAAAATATATTGGTATCTCCATCTCCAACAGGAGATATTTTCAGATTGCCAAATCTGGTCAGACCAATATTGGAGAAGTTGCTCTCAACAAGGTGACCGGAAAGCCGTTTGTCTCTTTTGCTGCTCCGGTTCGTTCAACAGAGGGGCGCACCATTGGGGTCCTTATTTATCTTTATGAAATTGCATTTCTTAGTGATTTGATTGCAGATGAAACAATTGGCGAGTCCGGTTATGCGTATATCATCGACCAGACAGGGCTGGCCATTGCGCATCCCAATCCGGAAAATGTAATGAAGGCTAACCTCAGTACGATGAAGGGAATGGAGGCGTTTACCCAAAAAATGAAAGATGGGAAAGCGGGAGTCGATCACTATATTTTTATGGATGTTGCGAAAACAGCCGGGTATGCACCCATAAAAGCCACCGGCTGGAGTGTCAGTTTGTCAATGACCGACAGTGAGTATCTGGCACCGGTCAGTCAGTTGCAGACATTCATATTGATCGTCGGTGTTATTGCAATCGCGCTGGCTCTGATCATATTTTTGCTGTTTGCCATGTCTCTGGCTAATAATTTGAAGAAGGGAGTCGAGTTTGCCCGCAGTATCGCCAAGGGGGATCTGAATGCCACCATCGAGATCGATCAGAAAGATGAGATTGGTGATCTGGCCAATGGTTTAAAAAACATGGCGGATGAGCTCCGTACTGCCATTTCGGACATTAACTCCGTGATGGAATCGGTTAAGAACGGTGATTTTTCAAGAAGTGTCACTGCCGATCTCACTGGAGACTTTAGCCAACTGAGAGAAAGCATAAACGACTCGATTGCCATGCTAAGCCAGACTATCATTCAGGTAGCCTCCAACAGCGAACAGGTCAATATCGGATCTGTTGAACTTTCCACATCCGCGCAAAGCCTGGCCGCCGGTACTACTGAACAAGCCGCCAGCCTGGAAGAGATCGCCTCTTCCATGAGTGAAATCGATGCCAAGGCAAAAGCCAATGATGATAATGCCACCCAGTCTCAGCAGCTGATTCGAAGCACTCTGGAAGTCGTAGAGGACGGCAACAAACAGATGACCTTGATGCTGAAATCCATCAATACGATGAAAGAAACCAGTGTAGATGTCACTAAAATTATTAAAGTAATTGATGAAATCGCTTTCCAAACTGTAACCACCGGTCTAAAATGGAACCATTTTCACCAGTTAAAACAGAACCACTCCGATCTGTGGGCGCACTACGGCGCCTCGGTTTTGAGATAAAACCGCAATCCCCCCGTAGTGTC
>Ga0075122_10001125_pt1 | contig 19615 bp, 24 predicted proteins | sample AntAceMetag02UKB_FD_69790 | JGI IMG/M metagenome (GOLD analysis project Ga0075122, IMG submission 69790) | Saline lake microbial communities from Ace Lake, Antarctica - Antarctic Ace Lake Metagenome 02UKB | ecosystem: Environmental > Aquatic > Non-marine Saline and Alkaline > Saline | place...
AATTGCTTTGTTTTTATTAGGTGGAGTAACAATTAAATGGTTTGTCTTGGCTTTACTGATTGGAACAGTTTCAGGAACTTATTCTTCAACCTTTAATGCTGTGCCTCTTCTGGTTGTCTGGCAAAAGCTAAAAGAAAGAAAATAATTTGACTTTTAAATTTTAATTTGCTATTTTATCCTTAATGATCAAAAAACTTCTTTTTGTCATTTTAACCTTCGTGGCCTGTTTTTCTTTTTTTGGTAAAAATATTTCAGCGGTAGAGGTATCTACCGATGCGGCCGAAAGTAAACAAGCTAATGTTGTTATTGGTAAAGATGAAGTTATTAATAAAGATCTTTTTTTAGGTGGAACAACAGTCACTATTTCAGGCATCGTCAATGGCGATGTTTTTGCTGGAGCTAATAATATAGTTATTGATGGAACAATAAATGGTGATTTATTAGCTGGAGCCAATACAATTACTATTTCAGGGCAAGTAACTGATGATGTGAGGATTGGTGGAAATAATATTTCTATAAGTGGAATTATTGGTAAAAATCTAAATGTTTTTGGTAATGCTTTGACTATTAGTAAGGAGGCTCAAATTTCTGGAAGTATTTTAGCTGGAGGTCAGTTGTTTAGCTTAGATGCTCCTGTTGGGAAAGATTTAACTGTCTATGCTCAAGAAGTTAATCTTGCTAGTTTAGTTAATCGTGATTTCAAAGGAGCTTTTGAAAATATCAATTTTGCTAAAGGGGCTCAAGTTTTAGGTAATTTTGATTATCAATCATCCCAAGAAGTGGAGATTGAAGAAGGAATAGTTTTAGGAGAAATTAATTATGAGAAAACCAAAGAGAAAGCATTTTTAAAAGATAAGGATTTATTTAAAAACTTTGCTCCTTTTGCTTTCTTCGGATTTTTAACAGTAAGTATCTATCTTAAATTTGTGGCCTTTTTAATTGCCATTGGTTTGGGTTTACTTTTCTTGTATCTTTTCTCTAAGAGAACTAAAGGAGTTATTGATGTTATCCAAAAAAGACCACTTGGTAGTTTAGGAGTAGGTATTTTAACTCCAATTATCTTTGTCTTTTTACTTATCTTTTTAGCCGTTAGTATCGTCGGTATTCCATTCTTAATGCTTTTGATTCCTTTGTTTATACTTCTTGTTTATTTTGCAAAGATTTTTGTCGCTTTCTTTATTGGGCAAAAAATACTTGCTAATTTTAAAGTTAAAAATACTTTAGGATGGGGATTGGTTATTGGATTATTAATTTATTATGTTTTAAGTATACTTCCTATCATTGGCGGTATTGTTAACTTCGTCTTTATTACCGTTGGACTAGGAGCATTTGTTTTAAGTGTTAAAGCTTCCTACAGAAATTCAAGAAAGAAATAATTAAATTTTAAGTTTCTTAACTTCCTTTATCCTTTTAAGGAGTATATCTCTTTTATTTTCTACTTTGTGATTGACGACTTCATTAAAAAGATTATTTAGGATTTTACCTACGGTTGGGCTTGGTTTAATTTTAAGTGTTTTTATAACATCTTTACCATTTACCTTAAGATCAGTTACTTTAAATGGTTGTTTTTGGACTTCTTTTATTTTCTCTTTAAATTTTTTTAATCTCCAAGAAGTTTCTTTAGCTCCACTACCTAATCTATCTGACCTTCTTAAGGTAAACATATCTTTTATATTTTCTTTACCAACATTTTTAATAAATCTTCTAATAGTTTTATCAGTTTGATTTTCATTAAGAGTGAATTGATGCCATCTAACTAAAGTTACTAATCTTTTTTTGTCTTTATTAGAGAGTTTTAATCTTTTGGCAATACTTTGGGCAATAGTTGCCCCAACAACTTCATGATTATAAAAAGTTGGAGTACCGTCTTTTAGTTTTTGAGCTACCAAAGGTTTACCAACATCATGAAGCAAAATAGCTAAATTTAAAACAGGATCGGTTGATTTAGATACTTGGAGAGATTTTACAGAATGAGTACCAACATCCCAGATATGATGACGTTTAGGACTTTTTTGGTTGATACCAAAGCCTTTTTCTGTTTCTGGAAGTATTTTTTCAACTAAACCAGAATTCCTTAAGAGCATATAGCCATCGGCATTGTGTTCATAGGAGAAAAGTTTAAAAAGTTCATCTCTTATTCTTTCAGCACTAATCTTGTCAATTAAATCAACATTATTTTTAATGGCTTGAAAAGTATCTTTTTCAATAGAAAAACTAAGTTGAGTGGCTAATCTTACAGCTCTCATCATCCGTAGGGCATCTTCTTTAAATCTTGTTTCTGGCTTACCAACAGCCCTAATTATTTTTTTCTTTATATCTTCCTGCCCTTTATGAGGATCGATAATCTTAAAATTTCCATTTTCTTTTTTGAGAGCAATGGCGTTCATAGTGAAGTCTCTTCGGATTAAATCATCTTCAATAGTTTTTCCCCAAGTAACTTTATCTGGATGACGAGCGTCTGAGTAGCCAGCTTCTTTTCGAAAGGTTGTTATTTCATAAACAGCAGGCTTGCCAAATTTATCTTTTTTTTCTCTAGGGTCAGGAATGCTAACAGTTCCAAATTTATTACCATAGAAGGCGTCATCAAAAAGAGTTAAAATTACTTCAGGTTTGGCATTAGTGGTAAAGTCCCAATCAAGTGGTTTTTTACCCATAATCATGTCTCTAACACCACCACCAACAATGTAGATTTGATAATTGTTTTTTTCAAATGTATCGAGGATTTTTTCAACAAACGCTGGTAAGTTAATCTTCATCTTGGTAAAATGATTGGTGGTTTTCTATTCAAATTATAGCACAATAAACAGAGATTGTTCATTATAAAATAAAAATGAAATGGAAATTATTAAATAAACAAAAGATCAAAGATAAAGATCAGCTTTTGAAGATTCTTTTAAATAATAGAGGATTAAAGACAAAGAAAGAAATTGATGATTTTTTAGATCCTAAAAAGATTAAAGATTTAACTCATAAAGATTTAGGTCTTTCTTCATCTGAAATAAAAAAAGCTATTTCAAGAATTAAAACAGCCATCAAAAACAAAGAAAGAATTATTGTCTATGGCGATTATGATGCTGATGGTATTTGCGGAGCGGCTGTTTTATGGGAGGCACTATTTAAATTAAAAGCAGATGCCTTACCATTTATTCCTAGTCGTGATGAAGGTTATGGTTTAAAAATTGAAAAAGTTAAAGAGTTTGCTAATGATGGAGTGAAATTAATTATTACCGTTGATAATGGTATTGTGGCAGGAAAAGCTGTTAGTGAGACAAAAGAATTAGGTGTTGATATCATTGTCTGCGATCATCATGTTATTGATAAGAGGAGATATCCTAAACAGGCCAAAGCCATTATACATAGTACTTTAATTGCCGGGGCAACTACAGGCTGGTACTTAGCCAATAAACTTCTAGATCTAAAGAATAATAATTTTGGTTTAGATTTAGTAGCCATGGCCACTATTACCGATATGATTCCTTTGGTAGGAGTGAATCGTTCTTTGGTTAAATATGGAATTGACTCTTTAAGAAAAACAAAAAGATTAGGACTTTTGTCATTATTTGATTTTGCCTCTTTGAACAGATCGACAATTGGAGTTTATGAAATTGGTTTTGTTATTGGTCCTCGATTAAATGCTTCAGGAAGGGTAGATGATCCAATGGAAGCATTAAGGCTTCTTTGTACACTGGATGAGAATAGAGCCATTAGTTTAGCTCAAAGAATTGATCAAAAAAACAAAGAAAGAAGGGAACTAACCACAAAGGCAGTTTTACATGCCAAGGATATTTGGTTGGCAGAAAAAAAGAAAGGTAATTTAATTTTTATTACTCATGAAAGTTATCATGAAGGAATAATTGGTTTAGTAGCTGGTAAATTAATGGAAGAATTTTATAGACCAACTATTATCATCTCTCAGGGAGAAAAGTTTTCTCGGGCCTCAGCTCGTTCAATCGATGGGTTTAATATTATTGAAGCAATCCAAAGTTGTGATCATCTTTTAACTTCTTCAGGGGGACATCCCAAAGCAGCCGGATTTACTATTAAAACAGATAAAATTCAAACTTTTAAAAACAAACTTTTAAAAATAACTGAAGAGGCTTTAGGAAAGGTTGATCTTTCTCCAACTACAAAAATTGATGTAGAGCTAGATTTAGAGATATTGAATTTTGACCTACATAGAATAATACAAGAATTATATCCTTTTGGGCGGGGTAATTCAGAACCTGTTTTTACAACTTCTCAGGTAAAAGTTTCAGAGGCTCAACTTATGGGGACAGATAACCAACATTTGAAAATGAAGGTTGAAGATGGTAGTGGGCAAGTATTAGAAGCGATTGGTTTTAATATGGGTGAATTTTATTCAAAGTTAAATAGAGAGAAACCAATTGATATTGCTTATAATTTTTTAATTAATACCTGGAATGGACATAAAAAATTGCAACTTAGATTAAAAGATATTAAATTAAAGTAATTGCAAAAAATAGGCATAAAAGCTAGAATTAAAAACATGGATAGAACTCTAGTTAAAGAAGCAATCAAAAAAATAGGCAAAGAAGTTCAGCTTTCAGGTTGGGTTGATAGTTATCGTGATCATGGGAAATTGGTTTTTATCGATCTTCGTGATCGTTCAGGGATTATTCAAGTTGTTGGTAGTAAAAAATTAGCTGAATTTAGGAATGAAGATATTGTTGAAATTGTCGGTAAAGTTAAGAAAAGACCATCTTCAATGGTCAATAAAAATATTCTTACAGGAACTGTTGAAATTGAAGCAGAAAAAGTAAATATTATTTCTAAAGCAGCAGAATTACCTTTTGATATTGGAGAAAAAAAGTTAAACTTGCAATTACCAACTTTGCTTGATTATAGACCTTTAAGTTTACGTCATCCTTCTCAAAAATCTATTTTCAAAATTCAAGAAAAAATAGTTCAGTCGTTCAGGCAATATTTAACGGATAATGATTTTACAGAAATTTTTTGTCCAACTATTACAGCTACGGCTACTGAAGGCGGAGCTGAACTTTTTAAGATTAATTATTTTGATTATGATGCTTATTTAGCCCAAAGCCCTCAGTTTTATAAACAAATTGGCGTTGGTGTTTTTGAGAGGGTTTTTACGATTGCGCATGCTTACAGGGCTGAACCGAGTATTACCACTCGACATATAACAGAATACGTTGGATTAGACGCAGAGATGGGTTTCATTAATAGTTGGGAAGATATTTATAAATTAGCTGATGATCTTTTGAAATTTATTTTTAAAAAACTTAGGGAATATGATAAGAAACTAGATTTACCAAAGACAGTCAAAGAAACTCCAGTTCTAAAACTTAGAGAAGCCTTGGAAATTATTTATAAAAGAACAAAAAAAGATAATCGCAAGGAACCAGATTTAAGCCCAGAAGATGAAAGAGAGATTTGTCGTTGGGCTTTAGAAGAAAAAGGTTCTGATTTGGTTATTATTACTCATTATCCAACAGACAAAAGACCAATGTATACCTATCCTGATCCTAAAGATCCAAAAAATACATTAAGTTTTGATATTTTAGGAAAAGGAGTTGAATGGATAACCGGTGGACAGAGAATTAACGATTACAAGCAACTTTTAAACAGTATTAAAGGTCGTGGTTATAATCCAGATAATTTTTCTTTTTACTTACAAGCCTTTAAATATGGGATGCCACCTGAAGGGGGTTTTTGTCTAGGATTAGAGCGAATTACTCAAAACGTACTAGGGCTTAGTAATGTTAGAGAAGCTTCTTTATTCCCAAGAGATTTAGAGAGGGTTGATGTTCCTTTGTCTAAGTTTGGGAAAGAAAGAGGGAAAAAAGATGATAGTTTGCTTGAAAAGATTGTTAAAATTGTTGACGACGAAGAATAAAATAACCTCCTTAAAAACAAAAAGAGCTTTATTGCTCTTTCTTTGTTTTAGTTTCTTTTTTATTCCTTCTCAAAATATATATGCTACTATTCAATCTTTTTTTACAAAATCTTTGGTAGAAGAAATTGATTTTCCTATTCCTTTGGTTACTTTTTATCCTTTGAACAAAAATGATATTCCTGCCCCTTTGTTGACAGCTGAATCAGCAGTTGTAGTAGATCGAGATTCGGCTGTTTTGGTTTTTGGTAAAAATGAAAAGGTCCAACTTTTTCCAGCTTCGACTGTCAAGGTAATGACAGCTTTAGTGGTTTTAGAATATTATAGTTTTGATGATGTTATTGTTGTTAAAAGTCCTGATGATGAAGGTCAGGATATGGAACTTTTAGAAGATGAAAAAATAACAGTTAAAAACTTACTTTATGGGGTTCTAGTTTCTTCAGCTAATGATGCTGCTTTAGTTTTGGCTCAAAATTATCCTGGTGGGGCAGAAACTTTCGTTAAAAGAATGAATGAAAAAGCTAAAGAATTAAATTTAAATGATACTTTCTTTGCCAATCCAACCGGATTAGATAGTGATAAAAATGGAGACTTGTTAAATTCCTATTCTTATAGCACCGCTTTAGATTTAGCTAGATTAGCTGCGGTAGCTTTAAAAAATGAAAATATTTTAGAGATGGTTTCTACTTTTTATATTAAGGTTACAGATGTAACAGGAGAAACAGTCCATCATCTTTATAATATTAATGAACTTTTAGAAAAAGTTCCTGGAATGAAGGGTTTAAAGACTGGTTGGACAGAAGAAGCAGGTGAATGCTTGATTGGTTATACAGAAAGGGAAGAGAGGGGAATTATTACGGTTATCTTAAAAAGCGAAAATCGTTTTTTAGAAACTAAAAAATTAGTTGATTGGACTTTCGAAAATTATATTTGGGAAGACATTACTCCATCCATTCGGAACTAACGGCCGAAACATAACCAAAGAAATTATTATCTCCTTCAAAGACATAGATTGGTTGAAGATAATGTTGTGGAATGTTTGATTCAAAGTAAGCTAGGTAAACTTGGCGAACAATAATATTTCCTCCCGTATTTTCACCAAGATTAGCAATATAGCCACTATCGCCCTGGAGTTCGCTCCAAGCTTTTTGAGCTATCTTTAAAGGATAAGTAGCCGAAGCTTCGGCTCTAATGGGATAGTAAGTGTATTTAACTTCAATGATTCTTCTATCTAGGGCTTTAATCCCTGAAAAAAGAAATGATATCAAAGAATCTTTAGGATTAGGGGGAAGAATTTTCAGGTTGTCTAAATTGGCCTTAAAAAGATTAACCCTGACAAAATCTGCATCTGATAAAGATAAGGCTGTTTTTAAACCTTCTGGATAAAACTTAAGATATTGGAACTCAGCGCTACCGGTGGAAATTTCATCAGGTAAAAGACCATTACTGGCTAAGAAGTTTTTTGCTTCTTGAGCTGCTTGTTGGTTAGTAGGTAAATTCTTACTATTAATAACCTCTTGATCATTAAAGTAATCATAATAAAGATGGAAGTTTCCTGTATTGGTATTTATCTCTAAAGTAGTATAAGGGGGTGCCCCTGTTTGCCAACGATAGGTTTTTTCATCAATTTGTTGTGGCTGTCCTTTAAAACCGAATTGTAAAGCTTGTTGTGTAATTCTATCCAAAGCCAACAAGTTAGATCCTGGTTTTGGAGTAAAGTAAACTTTGCCTGTTGTTGGAAATTTAGGTAAACCTCCTTGAATAGTTTCTAGTTTGAAGGTGAGTTCGGGGAGGTCTTTATTTTCAGGAAATTCTAACTTAGGTAATTTACCAAAACTAACTGTTGGTGGTGGCGGTGGCGGTGGTTTTAGCTTACGCCAAACACCAGAAACAAGGTTAAATCCAATCCTTAAGACTAAAATAGCAACTAAAAAAATTCCTCCTAATTTTAAGATTCTTCTTGTCCAATAGGTTGTTTGTGTTAAATTCGTCATGGGCAGCTATCTTTGAGTATAAAAGTTCGGTATGTTAAAATCAAGGTAGGATGAAAGAAGTTCGTGTTCGTACAGCTCCATCACCAACAGGTTTAGCTCATATCGGCAATATTTATACTGCTCTATTTAATTATGCTTACGCTAAAAAAAACAAAGGAAAGTTTGTTTTACGTATTGAAAATACCGATACGGAACGTTTTGTTGTTGGAGCTGAAAAAGTTGTTATCGACTCTTTGAATTGGTTGGGTTTAAAATATGATGAAGGTCCTGATGTCGGAGGGAAATATGGACCATATAGACAATCAGAAAGAATTGATCTTTATAAAAAATATGCCAAACAATTACAGGATCAAGATTTGGCTTATAAAAAAGAAGGAGCTGTTTGGTTTAAAATTCCTCAAGGAAAAACTTCTTGGAATGATTTGGTTAGAGGAAAAATAGAATTTGATAATTCTCAGATTAAAGACTTTGTAATTTTAAGATCAAATGGTTTTCCTGCTTATAATTTTGCCGTGGTTATTGATGATTATTCAATGAAGATGAGTACTGTTATTAGAGCTGAAGAACATATTTCCAATACCCCACGACAGATAATACTTTATAAAGCTTTAAAAGCAGAAGTTCCTGAATTTGCTCATTTACCGCTTTTAAGAAATCCTGATCAATCAAAGATTTCTAAAAGAAGAAACCCAGTGGCCGTTTCTTGGTATAAAGAAAATGGTTATCTTCCTGAAGCTTTAGTTAACTTTTTATGTCTGTTAGGATGGTCTCATCCTAAGGGAAAAGAAATATTTTTTATAGATGAGTTTATTAAAAACTTTTCTTTTAAAAGAGTATCTACCTCAGCTCCAATCTTCGATTTCAAGAAATTAGATTGGTTAAATGGTCATTATATTAGAGAAAAGAAAGATGAAGAGCTAATAAAACTATTAAAACCATTTACTCCCAAAGGAATGAAAAATGATTTAATTAAACAAACTATTCCTTTAGTTAAGGAGAGATTGATAAATCTATCAGATTATAAATCGTTAGTTGATTTTTTTGTTGAGGAACCAAAGGTTGATAAAAAGCTTTTGCTTAAAAAGAGTGGCAAAGATGGGAAATTAATAAAAGAGCAGTTTAAAAAAGCAGTAGAAAGGTTAGAAAAAGTTAAGGATTGGGAAACAAAAACATTAGAAGATCTTTTTAGAAAAATAGTTCAGGATAATGATTATCATTTAGGAAAATTCTTTATGGCGACAAGAATTGCCATTACCGGAAAATTTGCTACTCCACCTCTTTTTGAAACAATGGAAGTTCTAGGAAAAGAGAAAACAATTAAGAGATTGAAAAAGATTTAAATTTATTTTTCAAAAAGTTTACGAAGTTCGATTTTAGATTGCTCTAAAATTTCTTTTTGTTCTTTTTTCAAGTTCCCCCCAGCTCGGTTTATATAAAAATTAAGCATACTCATAGCCGATTGAAAGGGAGGGGATTTTCTTCGAACACTGTTTTCGGCTGATTTTTTTAAAGAAAGAGCAATTCTTTTTGGGTTTTTCCAAGTAAATACTCCTTCTTCCAAATCAAGAGCGATGCTTTTTTTAGTTATTTCTCCTGACCATTTTTTCTTGGTTATTTTATTAATCTTTAGGCAAATAGTTTTCTTCTCCAAACAGAGATTATTTTTATCATTCCATCTTTTTCTTCTTTAACGGTAACCCCAATTTCAATATGATTAGTAACTCTAATAACATTTTTAAGTCCAGAAACATTGGCCCACGCGATTCTTTGCGGGTCTGAAATAACTTTTTCTATCTGCCATTTTTCTAAACCATAAAAAGATATCTTTTTAATGGCACGATTGGTATAGATTAGGTTACTTGGCATGTGATTATATTTTAGCAATATGATTTTATCATGTCTTGACTAATATTTTAAATTGAGGACTCAATAGCTGGTGTTTTTGCCTATCTACTGGTACAATGTTACTTTACCCTTGAAGCGGGGTTTTATTATGGAAAAAACAAATAAATCTATCAGAAATGTAGTCGTCATTGCTCACGTTGATCATGGTAAGACAACTCTAATTGATGCCTTGCTTAAACAAACGCATGTTTTTCGTGATAATCAGCAGCAAATGGGAGAAGAAAGGATATTGGATAGTAATGATCAAGAAAGAGAACGAGGAATTACTATTACGGCAAAAAATTGTGCAATCCTTTATAAGGGAGTAAAAATCAATATTATTGATACTCCTGGTCATGCTGATTTTTCCGGTGAGATTGAACGAACTTTAGGAATGGCTAATGGAGCTTTGCTTATTATCGATGCTCAAGAAGGTCCGATGCCACAAACAAGGTTTGTTTTGAAAAAAGCTTTAGAATTAGATTTGAAAGTAATTGTGGTTATTAATAAAATTGATAAACCATATGCTCGTGTTGCTCATGTTGTAGAAAAAACAGAAAATTTATTTTTAGAATTGGCAACTAGTGAAGATCATCTTGAATTTCCTGTAGTCTATACCGTAGGTAGAGAAGGAAGAGTTTATGATTCTTTGCCAAAAGACTTTAATGAACAAGCAACAGTTACTCCTTTATTGGAAAAGATTATTGATCATGTTCCTGCCCCAAATGTAGATGATAAAAAACCTTTTAAAATGTTAGTTTCTGCTCTTGATTATGATCCACATCTTGGCAGAATGTCTGTCGGTAGAATTCATCAGGGAATAATCAATATAGGAAAAAAATTAACTTTATCTAGTAATCCGAACAAAGCTTTTAAAGCTGAGAAAATATTTGTTTTTCAGGGTCTTAATAAAATAGTTGCTGAGAAAGTGTGTTCTGGTGATATTGTTACTATTGCTGGTGTTTCTGAATCAAAAATTGGTGATACCATTTCTGAGCCAGGTGATACTCAAATACTTTCGGCGGTTGAAATTGGAGAACCAACTCTTCATTTGACTTTAGGAACTAATGTTTCTCCCTTTTCTGGAAAAGAAGGAAAGTTTGTAACTATTAGACAACTTGAAGAACGTTTAAACAAAGAACTTGAGAAGAACTTAAGCCTGAAGGTAGTTAAAAGAACTGATGGAAAGTTTCAAATTTCTGGAAGAGGAGAACTTCATTTGGCCGTATTTTTAGAAAACTTAAGAAGAGAGGGATATGAGATGGAAGTAGAAAAGCCGGAAGTAATTTTCAAGAAAATTGATGGAGTAGTGAACGAGCCAGTTGAAGAATTAAATATTATTGTTCTTAGAGAATACCAAGGAATAATTAATCAAGAGATGGGGAAAAGATTTGCAGTTCTAGTCAAAACAGAGCCTATTAATGAAAAAGAAATTGAATTTATTTACAGGGTTCCTACCCGAGCGATAATTGGACTAAGAAGTATTTTATTAACAGCAACTAAAGGAACAGTAATTTTTAGTTCTCAGGTTGTTGATTATCAGCCTGTTGGAAAATCAATACCAAGAATGAGAGGTGGAGTTTTAATAGCTTCACAATCAGGGGAATCTTTGTCTTATGGTCTTAATGCTGCTCAAGAAAGAGGGATTACTTTTATTGGTCCGGGGGAAAAAGTATATGAAGGAATGATAATTGGTAAGAACGCCAAGGACGACGATCTTGTTATTAATGTTTGCAAGGGAAAGCAATTAAGTAATATGCGTTCAAAATCTTCAGATGGAGTAATCCAACTTACCCCACCAACAGTATTTAGCTTAGAACAATGCTTAGATTTTATTGAGAAAGATGAACTTTTGGAAATTACTCCAAAATCGCTTCGCTTGAGAAAAAAGTTTTTGACAGAACTAGATAGAAAAAGATCGAAGAGAAAATAATATAGTCAAAAATATGTTATAATATAAATATATCCCTTAAGGAGGGATTTTATTAACACCTGTTTCCTCTCGTTAGCTAAGAAGATGTCTTCCAAAGATTTTTTCTGTTCGCCAGATAGAGACAGTATTTTAAAGTAGAAAGGTGGTGAAAAAATAAATGTCTAAAAGATTATTCGTTGGAAGGCTCCCTTATGCCGTAACTAGTTCTCAATTAGAAGAAATATTTTCCAAAATTGGTAAAGTTGTTTCCTGTGATGTGATCATTGATAGAGATAGTGGTCAAGGCAAAGGATTTGGTTTTATTGAAATGGAGAATGATAAAGAAGCAGATGAAGCTATTGAAAAATTAAATGACACTGAATTGGAAGGAAGAAAGATTGTTGTTAATGTTGCAAAACCAAGAGAAGAAAGACCAAGATTTGACAATCGAGGTGGAGGTCCTAGAGGAGATAACCGAGGCCCAAGAGGCGGAGGTTATCGTTAACCCCTGATTTAGTTTCTTGTAGAAAAAAGAAAGGATAGAACTTAATTTAAAAGTATTTAAAAATTAGGTGTTCTTTGTGTGGAATAAATTAACTACTAACCTTCAAGTGCTCTTAATATTGCTTCGCGGATATTATGGCCACGAAACCAACCATTTAAGAAAACAAGTGAAGGATTCTTTTTTCTGTTTTGGAGATAGAACTTATCAATATGACCGCCCTTTTTCAAGAAGTTGACTATTAAGTTATCTGTGGTATCTTTTTTATTATCGATGAATTCATTATAACACATTGCATATAATCTGAATTTTAAGTTTCTAGTTAGGTGGGTTAGCTTGGAGTCTTTTTTTAACTTGACAATTTAAAACTAGAGTGTTATTATGAATACATATTCATTATAATATTTACGAAGGGAGGTGACAAAGAACATGCCAGCATTTGATAGAACAGGTCCGCAAGGACAAGGTCCAATGACCGGAAGAGGATTAGGTCAGTGTGGAACAGGTCGAGGAATGGGAGTAGGATTTGGTAGAGGTCGTGGATATGGTAGAGGTTTGGGAAGATATTTCGGATGGAATGATCCTCAAACGAAAGAAGAAAAAATTGAGGATATTAAAGGATATCGTAAAGCACTACAGGAAGAGATGGAGGGAGCAGAAAAGGAACTTACGGATTTACAGAAGTAGAAGTAAAAACAAACTCCTGACTTGTCGAGATTTGCGTTCAATGATGAGTTAGGAGTTTAATAGATATTATAATAAATTATATTAAGATTGGAAACATTTCACTGTTTATAATTTGGATAGTGAAAGTTGTTAAAAAAATAATAAGATGAAAATAGCTTTAAGTTCTTCAGGAAAAAGTATTAATAGTAACCTTAGCGAAACATTTGGGCGTTGTCCTTATTTTCTTATTGTTGAAATTGAGAATAAAGAAATAAAAAAAATGGAGGTAGTGGAAAATATAATTAGAAATCAAACAGGTGGAGTTGGTGTTTCAGTAGCTCAGATGATTGTCGAAAAAGGCGTTGATGTTTTAATTACAAAAAATGTTGGTCCAAGAGCTTTAGATGTTTTAGAACAGTTTAAGGTTGATATTTTTAATGGTAGTGGTTCTGCAGAAGAAAATATACAAAAATTTATCGAAGGTAAGTTGAAGAAATTATAATTTTGAGAATGAAGATAATTATTCCAACGAACGGTAAAAAGGGAATGCAGGATATGGTAGCCGAACATTTTGGACGTTGTCAAACTTATACGCTTCTTGATGAAAAAGGTAATCTTTTAAAGATAATAGATAATATCAGTGAACATATGGGTGGCGTTGGTTTGCCACCAGAGCTTATGAAAAAACATGGAGCTGATATTTTATTGTGTAAAGAGCTTGGCCCAAGAGCTCTTGATCTTTGCCAACAGTTAGGAATTGGTGTTTATGTTTGGCAGGCAAAAACAGTAAGGGATATTTTTGAGATGTGGAAAAATAAAAAAATTAAAAAAGCAGGTTTGGAAGATATTTGCGGAGAACATAAGAGATGAAGATTGCTATTACCGGAGGAAAAGGTGGAACAGGAAAATCCATGATTGCAGTGGCTCTTGCCCACAATCTTACAAAAAACAAAAAAGTTTTGTTAGTTGATATGGATGTGGATTGTCCTGGTGACGACTTGCTCCTTGGTCTAAAAATAAAAAAAGTAAGGGATGTGGAAAATATGATTCCCAAGCTTGATTCAGATAAATGTATAAAATGTGGTCAATGTGCTCAAGTTTGTAGGGAACATGCAATTGCTTTCGTTAAAAACAAAAACCCCATCTTTATTTATGATCAATGTACTGGATGTAAGGCTTGTAAAATAGTTTGTCCTGTTGGTGCAATTTCTGAAACAAAGCAAAAAATAGGAGAAATTTTTATTGGCAATAAAAAAAATCTTACTTTAGTATCAGGTAGGATGAAACCAGGAATAGAAGAATCTAGTTTGGTTGTTAATGCGGTAAAAAAATTTATAACAGAGAAAGAAAAAGAGTATGATTTTGTAATAGTTGATACAGCTGCTGGTACTCACTGTCCTGTAATTGCTGCTTTACTTAATAGTGATTGTGCTTTTGCAGTTACTGAGCCTACTCCTTTGGGGGCTCATGATCTTAATCTTATTCTTACCTTAACGGAAAAACTAAAAATAAAAACAAAAATTATTTTAAATAGAGCGAATATTGCTTCAGAGAATATAGTTGGAAAAGTAGCCAAAGAACATCAATCAGAAATTATTGCTAGGATACCTTATAGCAAGGAAATAGAAAAATTATATTTTGAAGGTAAGCCTATTGAACATGAAGCAATTCAAAAAATAATTGAGGTGATAAAAAAATGAAAACAATAACAATTTTATCAGGAAAAGGAGGAGTTGGGAAAAGTAGTTTAGCTGCTTCTTTATCTGTTCTTCTAGCTGAAAAAAACAAAATTATGGCTGTTGATTGTGATGTTGATGCGGCTAATCTTGCTTTGCTCCTTGGTGTTAAAAATTTAAGTAAAAAAGAAAATATATCAACAAATTATAAGGCCTTTGTTAATAAAAAAGCTGAACGATGCAAAAATATTATAAATAATTGTGTTTTTTCTGCAATTTCTTGGGATGAAAAAAGACAAATACCTAAAATAAATGAATTTTTATGTGAAGGGTGTGGTGTTTGTAAGCTTTTATGTCCCGAAGGGATAACTATAAAAAAAGTTAAAAATGCTATCATCGGGGAAGCTGAGACAGATTATGGCTTTCCCATTGTTTCTGGCCAACTAAAAATGGGCGAGTCAGGAAGCGGAAATGTGGTTAATATAGTAAAAGAGAGAGCTGAAAAAATGGCAAAAAAAATAAATGCTGATTTTTTAGTAGTTGATTCAGCGCCGGGAATTGGTTGCCCAGTAATCGCTTCTATCAGAGGAAGCGATTATATTATTGCCGTGACCGAACCTACGCCAGTTGCGTTTAGTGCTTTAAAAAGAGTTTTGCAGGTAGTCGAACATTTTAAAATTTCTTATGGTGTTGTTGTCAACAAGTGGGATATAAATAAGCCATTTACAATAAAGATAGAAAAATATATAAAAGAAAAAGGAGCTTCTGCTATCGGCAGAATTCCTTACAGTAAAGATTTTATAGAGGCAATGGTAAAGATGAAACCGGTAATAAAAGTAAATCATAAATATCAAAATATTTTTCAAGAAATTGCAAAGAAAATATGTTTATAAAAAATATTAGTTTAAAATACAAAATTTATAGGTTAATAGAAAAATAAAATGAAAGAAAAAATTGCCGCGATTTCAATATTAGCTAATGTTTTTTTGGCGATAGGCAAAATTTTTGTTGGGATTATTTCAAAATCAAGCGCTATTTTAGCCGAAGGAATTCATTCTTTTATGGATATTTTATCTTCGGCTATTAGTTATATTGGTATTAAAATATCTAAAAAACCTAGTGATCAAAAACATCCCTATGGTCATTATAAATTTGAAGTTTTGAGCGGTGTAATTATTACTTTAATTCTTTTGGGGACAGGAGTGGGAATTGTTTATGAAGCTTATAAGGGTTTTTTCCATCCAGAAGAAATTTTGATTAACTATTTAGCTTTTGGAGTAATGGCAATTTCTGCGATTATTAATGAAGTAATGGCTAGATTAAAAATTTATTTTGGTAAAAAAGAAAATTCAATCAGCTTGCTTTCAGATGGTGTTCATTCCAAGGTTGATGTTTATGCTTCATTGGCGATTTTAGTGGGGCTGTTTTTAACTAAATATTGGATTTATGCCGATTCATCTTTGGCTTTGTTGATTGGTCTTTATATTATTAAAGAATCTTTTTCTTTGGGGAAAGAAGCGGTTGATTCCTTATTGGATGTTTCTGCTGGTGAGTTAGCAGAAGAAAAGATAAAATTAATCGTTAAAGAACAAAATATTGAATTAGGTTTATTAAAAACACAGAAAAAAGGTTCAGTAATTACTGCTAATCTGGAAATAAAATTAACTAACACTTTAAGTGTTGAGGAAGCCACTAAAATTTCTAATATTTTGAGAGGAAAGCTTATGGAAGCCATTGAGAATCTAAAATATGTGGAAATTCAGATTGCTAGTCATGAAGTTTCCACTGGTTTTTATAAACCAACATTAGGAAGAGGTTTTGGTTGGCAAAGGCGGGGGAAATTTACAAAAGACTTTAAAAAGGCAGAAGGCCAAGGCCCTGGTGGTTGGTGTATCTGTTCTAAATGTGGTTATAAAGTTAAACATCAAAAGGGAGATCCGTGTGCTTCAATCCAATGTCCTAAGTGTAAAATTAGCTTGGAAAGAAAATAGCTTGAAAATTTATTATAAATAATATGCCAAGACCAAGAATACCACGTTGTTTACGATTTAAGCCAAATGTCCATTACTTTAAACCTCAAGGAATTCCGTTAAGGGAACTTGAAGAAGTGGTTTTATTGCCTGATGAACTGGAAGCGTTAAAATTACATGAAGTTGATAGATTAGAGCAGATTGAAGCCTCAAAGAAAATGGAAATATCACAACCAACATTTGCTAGACTATTAGGTAGTGCTAATAAAAAGGTTGCTGAAGCAATTATTAAAGGAAAGGCTATTGTAATTGAGGGGAGGTGACAAAAGTGAGTTATAATTTAATGTCTGACGCTGAAAAGCAAGATAAAAAAGCTAAAAATTTAGCCAGAGCAAGACAATCTTTAATTGAGGAATTAGAAGCTATTAACTGGTATGAAGAAAGAGTTCAAGCCAGTAATGATAAAGATCTTAAAAGAATACTGACTCATAACCGTGATGAAGAAAAGGAACATGCGGTTATGCTGATTGAGTATTTGAGGAGAGAAGATAAGATTTTTGACAAAAAATTTGAAGAACACGATTAAATCTAAAAGTAGGAATATAACATGAAAAAGATATTTTCTATCATCTTATTATTGTTGGTTTTTTTTTCCTTTTTGAGTGTTTCAGTTTCTGCCCAGACAGAAATAGTAGGAGAATCGTTCAAAGAAGAAACCCTTGAAGCGATAGTAGAAACAATATTGGAGGAAAAGCAGATAAAACCGATGGGTTCAGAAGATTTACAACTTTATCAGAAACTGGAACTTCTGGTAACTAAAGGTTCTTTGAAAGATAAAAAGATTGTGGTTGAAAACGGAGATATTCCTCTTGCCAATAATTTGGAATACAAGGTAAGAGATAAAGTGATAGTAACTTTCGGTAAAAATTTTGAGGGGAACGATTATTTTTATATCACTGACTATATAAGACGTGATTCTTTGATTTGGTTATTTATTATTTTTGTGGTTGTGGCAGCAGCTATTGCCAGATGGCGTGGAATATTGTCGTTGATAGGGTTGGGTATTTCTTTTCTGGTTATTTTCTTCTTTATTCTTCCCAAGATTTTATCAGGCTCCAATCCTGTTGAAATTGCAATTTTAGGTTCACTGATTATCATTCCAGTTTCATTTTTCCTTTCCCATGGGTTCAATAAAAAAACAATGGTAGCCATAGTGGGAACGCTTATTGCTTTGATAATAACAGGTATCCTTTCAAGTGTCTTTGTTGAAGCAGCCAGACTAACAGGATTTGCTTCAGAGGAGGCGGGATTTTTACGGGTTGCCAGACAGATGATCAATATAAAGGGTTTACTTTTGGCAGGGATTATTATTGGTGTTTTAGGGATATTGGATGATATCACAATTTCCCAATCAGCCATTGTATTTCAGCTTAAAGAGGCCAATAAAAAACTTAAATTTAACGAACTTTACAAAAGAGCCATGAATGTTGGTCAAGATCACATCTCTTCAATGGTTAATACTTTGGTTTTGGTTTATGCCGGCGCATCTTTGCCACTTCTTCTTCTTTTTATTGATAACCCTCAACCTTTTTTTGAAGTTATTAACTATGAAATTATTGCTGATGAAATAGTGAGGACTTTAGTTGGCAGTATCGGGCTTATTCTTGCAGTCCCAATTACCACTCTTATAGCTGCTTTAGTTTCTAATAAGAAAAAATAATAGATAAAGATTTTTTATTCATTAGTCTTCTTAGACACTACGGTTAATAAGAGGTGATTGTTTTGGCTGAGCAGGCCGGTCTGGGTCCTTTCTGTCATTATAACCGAAGGTTTCAAGTTCCGCTTATAACTCAAGGCTAAATGTCTATTTACACTGAGAAAATCGAAGTAAGACAAATGAATCTTATAAAATAGATTAAAGAATTACTGACGATGCATTTTGAAAGAGTGTACTGTACAAAAGTGCATCTTCTGCTGCTCTTGCTTTGTCTTCTTTTTTTATATCATCTATTTTGCTCAACAATTTTATTATGTAGGGACTAACATTTTTTATATCTATTTCTCCTTTTGTTTTTAGAGCTTCTTCATAGAATTTTTCTGCCATAGGGAGAGAACCCCTAAAGTACCCCAAGGCTACTCTTTTTAAATCCATTGCTAATGCTCCTAATATTTGTTTATTTTTCATAAAATATTTTTAAAGAAATATTTGGCTAGATCTTCAAACTTTTTTCTTATTATCTGGTTTTGAATTTCATTACTCGCATTATTATCTCTTGGTCTAATATTGATAAATGAATTGCAATCAATAATCTTTGTTGCAATGTCAACCCCTCCACCCCATAAATCCGATTGACTTGAGTCTTTATCCAATAAGATTTTCTCTGATTCAAAATGCCTATCTGCCCCAGCCGAACAAACTTCATTTTTAATATCGATTACTATTTTAATATATACATCGAAAAACTCTTTTAACTTATCTATCTCATTTTTAGTAAATGGTTCGGATTTCGTAATAATCACTTAAGCTACATTATAGCTTGGTTAAAAATGTATTAAAAGAGTGGGTTAAAAATGTTGGTATTAAGCGCAAGCGAACTTTAAAGTAATCCTTATCTGTTGAGCAGCGTGGTTTAGGACCTTTCTATTATTATAACTCAGCTTTTTCAATACATTATCCCGAGACTAAGTGAGACAAATGAGACAGTATAAAAAAGGAAAACTAGTTTATTACCATTGGCCAGATAAATAACACTATAGATAAGAGTAAATCAATAGTACTTGACAGATACCCCTGGGGGGTCTATTATTGTTAGGTATCAATAAACATATGAGAAAAAATACAGTTGTCCAGCGCTTAAATATTGTAAGAGGTCAAATTGATGGGTTGGTTAACTTAATAGAAGAAAAAGAAAATTGTTCCAAGGTAGCGGAGCAATTTCGCGCTGTCGACGCTGCTCTAAAAAAGGCAATCGAGATGTATTTTAAAGAAAATTTAACTACTTGTTTAAAATCCGTCAACCGTAAGGATAAAAGAACAATTGAATTTTTATTGAAAGAAATAATTAAAAATAAATAATTAAAAAAAATGAAATCAAAAGCAATTGAACTTACAAAACAAAATTTTGAGAAAGAGGTT
>Ga0075122_10001129_pt1 | contig 19599 bp, 17 predicted proteins | sample AntAceMetag02UKB_FD_69790 | JGI IMG/M metagenome (GOLD analysis project Ga0075122, IMG submission 69790) | Saline lake microbial communities from Ace Lake, Antarctica - Antarctic Ace Lake Metagenome 02UKB | ecosystem: Environmental > Aquatic > Non-marine Saline and Alkaline > Saline | place...
TCCATAAATACTAGTATTTGTATTAGTACCCTGTGTAGTTTTAACTTGTTTTTTGGATGATACATAGGGAGCTATTTCTTCTACGTATTCAATTTGTTCTTTTATAGCTTCTGCATCTTCCATGGTTAATGTATCAGCCGAACCCATACCACCCTTAACCATTGAACCAACACCTCCTTGCGAACCAGGCATGACAACCAATAGATTTGATCCGAGAGATTGTATATTCTCTTCAATATTTTTAGCTGCACCTTGTCCAATAGAAATCATGGATATTACCGAACCAATACCAATAACAATTCCAAGTATTGTTAAAGCTGAACGTGATTTATTGGCAGATAAAGCAAAATATGTTTCTTGTAATAGATCTGGGAATAGCATATTTATTTTATTGGTATTATTTATTTTTTAGACCATTATGATTTGATTCTTTATCGGAAATAATTTGACCGTCTTTGATTTCGATAACTCTGTCGGCATGATCAGCTACATAACGCTCATGAGTAATTAAAATAACAGTATGATTTTTTTCTTTATTTAATTTTTTAAAAGTAGCTAGAACAATATCCCCAGTCTTGGAGTCAAGATTGCCAGTTGGTTCATCAGCCAAAATTAAGTCTGGTTCGTTGACTAATGCTCTAGCGATAGCTACTCTTTGCATTTGTCCGCCAGACAATTGGTTTGATAAATGATGCCATCGTTCTTTTTCTAAACCAACAGCATTTAAAGCGTTTTCTGCTCTTTGTTGACGCTTATCCTTTGAAATTTTATTGTCATACAGTAATGGCATAACTACATTTCGCAAGACAGTGGAACGAGATAATAGATTGAAAGATTGAAAAACAAAACCAATTTTTCGCGAGCGGATTTCTGCTAATTCATCTTCAGAAAATTTTGAAATATCTTTTTTATCAAGAAAATATTTACCGTCACTCGGTTTGTCTAAAGCCCCTAGTATATGCATCAAAGTTGACTTGCCAGAACCAGAAGGACCGATGATAGCTACAAATTCACCTTGGGCTATATCAAAATTTATTTGTTTTAAAACTTCAACTTTTACGTCACCAGTTTTATAAACTTTTGAAATATTTTTACATTTTATCATATGTTTTAACGTAGCATCATCATGCCACCCATTTTGCTTGAGTTTTTATTTTTACTTGAACTTTGTGTTTGAGAGCTGGTGGAGCCATTTGTAGTCTGAGTGATGATTTCTTCGTTTTTTTCTAATCCTTCTACAATTTCAATCATTATGTCGCTACTCAGTCCAATCGTTACATTTTTTTTCTGTACTTGCCCGTCAATTAAAATTTCTACATAATTATTTGTACCAACAGTTTTAACAGCATTAATTGGTGTTAATAATACATTAGCTTTAGATTCAGTAATAATATCTACGCTCACACTCATGTCAGACTTAATCCTTTCGTCTTGGACATCAAAGGCGATTTTTATATCATAACTAACTACACCCGAATTAACTGTTCCTAATGTGTCAATTTCAGCTACCTCACCAGTAATTGATAAATCTGATATTGCATCAAAAGTTAGATTAGCTTTTTGCCCAATTGCTACTTGAGCAGCATCAATTTCATTGAGAGTTATTTCAGCAATTTTTTGATTAGTAATTATAGAGCCTATATTTGTGCCTGAAGAAACCGTATCGCCTAAACTTATATTCACTTCTGCCATAATACCGTCAAATGGGGCACGTATATAGCAATTAGCCAAATTTTGTTGAGCAGTTACTAATAAATTTTCTTTCTGCTGAATTGTTATTTTTTCATTTTTAATTTCTAATTCAGTGGCGCCTTCTATTAAATCAGCTAAATTTTCTTCTTTTTCTTTTACATTTCTTTCGGCTTGGGCTAAATCAAGCGGATTATCCACTTCAGCATCGGTTATATTTTTTTCAGCGTCTTCTATAGCTTCTTTATAATTTTTAATTGATCTTTGGGCAGACAAAAGGCTAGATAAATGACTGTTAGTTAGAGAAGTATATGAATTTAAAGCAGATTGATAATTGTCAATCTGTCCATAAATTTCATAATTTTTTTCTGTACGATAAGCAATCCAATAATCAAACATATTAACCTCACTTTTAATTGTGTCAGATGTTTTTTTTATTGTTTCAATGGTTGTTGCTAGAAGTTCTTCTATTGTTGTTTCGTTAGAATATCTGTTGGTATTTTTATAATGATCAAAAGTTAAATCGTAATATTCTTTAGTATCGTTGTAGTAGTCAATAGCTCTATCAACAAATTCTTCAAATTCGTCTCGTTGTTCATAATCATTAGAATCAAAAGAACTTAGCAAAGCTTGATCGTTCGTACTATTGCCAAAAACAATTTCAGCTTCAGATAATGTATCACCAAATAAGGTGTCGTAGAGTCCGGTGACTACATCAGGTAAATCTAGAAATACATTAGAGATAGTGCTATAAGCATCTTCGTAAGATTCAACTAAATCATCTTCCGCGTCATCCTTGTCTTTCAAAAAATCTTGATATTCGTTTTTTTGGTTGACTATTAATTTAGATAAAGTGTCGCGGGAGTCAGCTAAATTATTTTCAGCTTGAAGAAGAATGTAGCTATCAACTGACTCCAATAACTCTTCTAAATCAAATTTAGCATTTTCTAATGCATTTTTAGCTTCGTTGACTTCGCCAACTGCATCTCGAGCATCAATTTGTGTGATTAAATCATTTTTCTTAACTTCTTGTCCATTTTTGATATTCAATAGAACAATATCACCTGAAACTTTTGGATTAATTTCTACTTGATTGCTAGCCAACACTTGCCCTGTGCCAGACAGAGAATTAATTAGCATGCCATATTCAACTGTTGCTGTTGTATATTTGACAACACTTTCGCTAGTATTTGTTTTTTGATAAATAAAATAATTGCCACCAACCAATGACAGCACAATAATTGAGACAATTATTTTATGCCTCAGTATCAAAGCTAAAAAATTTTTCATAAATATAGAAATTAAATAATAACCTTCTTATAATTAATACGTTTAAAATGTTTTTTTCTTTCATTATTTATCTATAACAATTGCACATTTTTTTTCAAAACAAATACATTCTCCCTTATTGTTTAGTAAGTAGTTTGAGCAGTCGCAGTCTGAAGTTTGTTCACAGGGTGCATTTATAATATTTGGTCCAGTCCAGGGACAGAGAACAGTACATTTATTATCAATACATTTTGATTCGTAGGGGCAATCTGATCGTATAGCGTAGAAAAAGGGAACTCGGCAATCGTTATTATTTTCACAAATTTTACCAATTTCTTTTTTGTCTTTTTCTAATTGATTTATCATTTCTAATTTGTTTTTTATATTATCGTGAGGCATTGGTCGTCTAGCATTAAACCAAGTCTCCATTGGTGGTCGAGCTGGTATAATTATTTTTGCATAAAATAGATTATCGTTTTGTTTTTCACCAATTATTTTAACTTTATCTCCCTTTTGAATTATATTAGAAAAATTTGACAGAATATCTTTTATGATGATATTCCATATATTTCCCGTAGGATCTTCGGTAATAATATTTTTATCGTCCACAACTTCTATCACTTCACAGATTAAAAAACCTTTATTTGGATTTTGCCAAATTGCACGTCGGTTATTCATTAATTTTTCATAAAAAGGTAGACGTTCAGTTGATAATTTATCAATTGCGTGTCCAAGACCAAAATTATACAACAAAACGCCAAAAAGAAGGCTGATGGAGATAATTGCGATAATTATCTCCATTAAATTAAATCTATAACCTTTTTTAGTATGTTTAAAATTATAAAAAGCAACAATAATAAAAAGGACAAGACAAATAAGCCAAAAATAGGGGAGAGTCATTAAAATAAATTTTACCAAATTACTCTCAATGTTTTGATAAACATCCCAATCATTATATTTTGACATGTAAATAATTACCGAGAACGCCAAACTGCCAACAATTAAAGCTAAAATGCCAATTGACCAAACAAAATAATTTTTTAATACAAATTCCCATCTTGGTTTAGGTAGTATTTTCTTTTCTTTTATGGTGTTGAGAATTTTTTTGCTAATGATATGATTAGTCATATATTTATAATTTAATTTTTTGATTGATTAGCTCTTGTTGAAAATTTTTCTTAGCTCGATTAATTAAAGAAGCAACTGTACCCGAAGATTTTTTTAAAATATCTGAAATTTCATTGTAATTTTTTTCTTCTAAGAATTTTAATATTAAAATTTCTTTATATTTGATATCCATTTTATCTAAAATTTTGTTGATATTTTTTTTCAAAAATTTGAAATCAATTTCTTTTTCTAAATTTAAATCAGAAGCTAAATTGTTCAACATATTGTCATCAATGTCGGGCAAATTTGATAATTGAGGGCGAGCCTGTATCTTTCGATAATTATTTATAACCTGATTGTGAACAATACGATAGGCCCACGAAGAAAATTTTAGATTAAAGTCAAAGTCATTTAAATTTGTATAAATTTTGATAAATGAGTCTTGCAAAATATCTTCAGCTTCTTCGTAACTAACATTAGAAATTCTTAAAATATAGTTTAAAAGTTTATTTTCATATTTTTCGATTAAATACAAAAAATAGCTTTGGTTTTCCAAAGTTAATTCAACTAATTCATTGTCGGTTTTTTTGCGATATTTTTCGCTATCTATCATAACTATAGTATACATAAAGTAATACGAAAAAAACAATATTTTCTTGCAAAAATGAATTTTTATCCAATGACTTAAATTAATATTTATATCATTAAAAAAACTAGACCATTTTATATAAAATGGTCTAGTCTAAATATATATTTTTGTTTTTTATTCGTTTTGTCCAGTTTGGTTTTTAGCTGGCATGACCATATCAATTAATTTTTCAGCTCGTTCAATTTTATTTTGGTTTTCTGCTCTGACTCGACTGGCTTCATCGCTATTCCCACTATCATTTTGTTTTATTTCATTTCTTGTTCTAATCATATTTTTTACCTCAGCTTTTAATTGGTTTTGAATCATGGTTGTTGAAGCTTTCAATTTTTTAAGTTGTTCTAGTGCAGCGGTTTTTAATTTTTCATCACCAGAAGTTAGTTTATCCAACAATTCTTGTTTCAAGAGCTGCATATTATCGGTTGTTTCTTTTCTCTGCTCAAGAGTTTCTGTGCGAAGTGTTTGCAATTCAACTTTTGCCTTGTCATTGCCAGACAAAGCTTCTTCTAATAGTTCTTGATGTCCATTTCTAACTTCTTCTCGTTCTTGTATTTTATTTTTAATAAGCTGTTGTTTTTCAATAATTAATTCTTTTAATTCATCAGAAATATTTTCATTACTTTCTATATCATCAAAAAATGTTTTAGCTTTTTGTTCAATCTCTTGACGGAAAGCTTGGAATTGTTCTAATTTTTCGACTGGTATTTTATCTTCAATTTTTTCTAACACTCGTTCTTTGTTTAATTCATGTTTAGAAATATTTTTTAATAGTTTTGTAGTTCTGTCATCAGTTTTTTCAATAAATTTTTCCTTTTTGGTCATAATTTTTTCCATATATTGTTTGGCTTTTTTTATCATGGCAGTTGCTTTTTCTTGCATTTCTGAACTATCACTTGATTCAGTAATCAGTTCGGCTAATTTTATTCGTTCTTCAGCAAATTTTAATTGTAGTTCAGTCTTTTTTTCTTCATTAAAAGTAAACGCCAGGGAGACATTTTCTTTGATATTTTTCCAAAATAAACCAAAAGCGCTAGGAATTTTAGTTAATTCATTAATTTCAATTCCTTCTAGTTCTTCAGCTGGTGCTAACACTATGTCTTCGGCATCAGCGATTGCTTTATCAACAATTTCTTCTAAGTTTTCAGCAGTGATAATACTCTCATCTATTATATTTGTTTCTTCAGCCAAGACCATTGAGCTGAATGAGAAAGCTATGACGAAGATTATCGTCAAAGAAATAAAAAAACTTTGTTTACTCATAGAGTTGTTGTTAATTTTAAGTTTTTATTATCTATTATTATAGCATATTTCAGAGTAAATAGCAGTAAATTAATCTAAAAAGTTATCAACTTGTGAGAGATTAATTTTTGTTAGATAATATAAATAATAATAAGGAGGAGATGTTCGTTGAAAAAATAAATTAAAACTCATTCTGACTTCCAAATCGAAAGGAGAGTGTATGAGAGTTACGGTTGATATGAAAATTTTAGGTGGGACTGCTTCTGGGGAAAATTTAACTGGATCTTGCTATTTAACAACTATAAAAAGAGGCAAAAGGACTACAAGAATTTTAACGGACGTTGGATTGTTCCAGTGTGGATTCAAAAATTTTGTAGAAAATAATCTCGCTATTTTAGAAAAGGTGGATGTGAGTAGTATTGACTACGTTTTTCTTACTCACGGACATATTGATCATGTTGGGCGTTTACCATTGCTTGTTCGGAAAGGTTTTCGAGGTAGAGTAATTTGCACTGAAGCTACTAGCGACTTATTGCCAGTAATGCTTTTGGACTCTGCCAAGATACAAATGCAGAATGCAAAAAATCAAGACAAACAAAAAAAGAGAGTAAGCGAAAATCAAAGAAAATGTAAGAGTAACGGTCATAGCAAAGGGGGGTACAGAGGTGGACGTAGCGGTTGTGCGGGACACAGGGGAGAGTATAAAAAACAAAAGAATCCTGTTATTAAAAAAACACAGCCCCTCTTTACAGTAAAAGATGTAGAGAATTGTCTTGCTTCAGTGAAAAATGAAGGTTTTGGCTATAGACGTTCAATTAAATTGAATACAGGTATTCATTTAGAATTTTATGAAACTGGGCATGTTTTAGGCGGAGCATTAGGCGTAATTAGTATTACGCGAAATAATGCACCGGATTTTAAGCTTGCTTTTGCTGGAGATTTAGGCAGAAAAGATGGGATTATACTGCCTGCACCTCAAATGCCTAAGTCAAAAATTAATTATTTAATGATTGAATCTACTTACGGTGATAGGAGGCATCCGAAAAGACAGCAAGAAATAGATAAATTATTCAGTCTTGTATCTGAGGCGATTGAACAAAAACACAGAATAATCATTCCTTCATTTGCTCTTGAAAGAGCACAGGAAATTATTTATCTTTTATCTTGTGCAATACATGAAGGAAAGATTTCTTCAATCCCGATTTACTTGGACGCCCCCATGGCTTCCAAAATTACTGCGGTATATGCCAGACATTGGTCTTCCCCGATGTTTAAAGGACAAGACGTTTTACCTTTTAACCCTTTTGCTGTAGATGATAATTCTTTTTTGAAGGTGATAACAGATGAGCTAGACTCAGTTAATTTATTAAAATTACCTGGGCCCTATATTGTTATCGCTGGTTCTGGCATGTGCAATGCTGGTAGAGTCAGAAATCATTTGCGTTGCGGGTTACCACGCTATGACACCACTGTATGTCTAGTCGGTTATATGGCAAAGGATACCTTAGGGAGAAGACTCAAGGAGGGAGTCCGAGCTGTCAATATGAATGATGAAGAAATTATTATTAGAGCGAAAATAGTTTCTTTTGACAGTTTATCGGCTCATGCTGACAGTCGTTATTTAACAGAATATGCCAATGCGGTAACTGACAATGAATCACGGATACTTATTGTCCACGGAGAAAGAAAAAGCGGATTGGCATTAAAACGAAAACTTTTAGATTTTCCAGAACGTAATTGGAGAGGTAAAATTTCAATTCCGCAATTGAATGAGGAAATCAAAATTTTATAACAGAAAGCCCCGATCACATAGTGGTCGGGGCTATCTTATTTTTTTGAGTATTTTTTATTTGGGGTCGTGGACGATGTTTAAGTAGGTGTAATTTAAGGATTCTTATGGTTTCTATTTTTGATTTTGTAAATCAAGCTGTATATGACGGCAATTAAAATATAAATGGGTAACACGAAAATTACGAGCATGAAGAAGAAAACTTCCTCTGTTCCCGTCAATTCACTTATTAAGTTGTGCAGAATTATTGAAATAAATCCTCCAACAACAACTATCCAAAGTTTTCTCCAGCTTAATAAAAATAACTTTTTGATTTTCACAGTTTTAATTATTAATTTTTATTTAAATAAAGATATTATTATTCTAAATTATAGCATAATTTAGGAGAAAAATAAAAAACATCCGCTAAGGGCGGATGTTTTTTATTCGAGGCTCGGGGTCGTGGACGATGTTAGAATTAAAATTATATTTATTCGATATAATGATTAGTGATGCCAGAATTTTTGTTTAACTCTATTTTCATATTGTTACTCACATTTACATTCAATCTGCTTGTGTTTTTTGCATTGATTGTCGCATTTTCGACACTAAACTTGTCCATTTCTATCCAACAGTCACCTGAATTTATTACTAAATTTTTTGCCGATCCTACTAAGTTTATTATCCCACCTTTGGTATCAAGCTTTAATGTATCTTTGACTGAAATATTTCCTTTTATATTATTAAACCTTTTATTTAATTTAATATCAATATTATCGATATTAAAATCAAGCAATTCGATATGTCCACCCTCAGATTTTATCTTACTTATATCTGGCATTATAATCTTTATTGTTAAATGTTTTGTACCTGCAGGAAATAAGGCATTTCTATTTTCCATTGTCCATGTATCAGTATTATAATAAGTTTCAAGTTCAGATCTTTTTATCAATAAAGTATCGTCATCTTTTTTTTCAAAATTTAAACCTATCTGATCGTATTGGCTCCCGCTAGTCATGATATCAAATTGATCGCCTTGTCCGATTATTATTTCATCAAATTTAACAAAACGCGAAATGTAAATATTATCAAAATTTTTAATATTAAAATGTCTTTCTATTTGATTTTCTTTCATTTCTGCTTTTTTCAATTCAAAGTTAGATTTGGTGTAAGAAGATAGAAGTAAAAATATCACTAGCCAGATAAAAAAATATATAATCAGGCGAGAAAATAGTTTTTTATTAAAAAATTTCTTTTTAAAAAAGAACAGCATTAAGCCCAAAATCATGATTAAAATCAAGGGAATCAGAACAATAGACAAAGCTGACAAAAGTAATAAGTAATAAGCCATAAATCCCACCACTTCTATAAGTTTAAAATCAACCATCACCATATTAAGCCAAGAACTTGAAGGATGAAGCACTAATATTAAAAAAACCACGATAGCTACGGATGACCCGATTGCCCCGATGCTTAAAAAGATTCCTCCAAATATTTTCCTGAGAACCAAGGTTATTTTTGAATCGGGATATTTCTTAAATTGTATAGAAGTGCCTTTGATAACCAACCCAATCAAACCGCCAAAAATAGAAATGGCAAACAAAGGTAGAAATAAATGAATCATTTCAAAAATATCGATGAACTGGCAATATGCATAACCATGACGGAAATATTCGGTTGAACTTATAACCAAAATAATAATAGCGTTATTCAGACAGGAACCGAACAATAGATTCGGCAAAAATTCGTAACTCCTATTTTTATTTTGAATTAATACCAATATAATTCCGCTTACTAGGGGCAATAATAAAAACAAAACAAATATAGCAGGCACTAAATTAAAGAATGTAGCGTCAACACCTCTTCGCGTTGAAGATAAAATCAAACTTATAATCAAATTGGCAACAAAAATCCAACTATTCTTTTTTATAATTTTTCTTAAAAACATTACTAAAATATATAAATAATAAATAGCATATTTTTTATTTTTTTATTGATTTTCTTCATACTCATTCTACTCTGCTCTCCTAGAGGGACTGCTTTCGAACTCGAATGGCTAATTATGAAGAAAATTAAGACTCCACCTTAGTTTGGGGCTTCAAACTCCTAATCAGATGTTGCGAAGCTATTGATTAGAAAACGGCACTCAGAAAACGAAAAAGCAGAGATAAAACTAATAAAACAATCAGAGATAAAAAATAATGCGATTTATTTTTATAAAGTTAAGAATTAACTGCCAATCTGGCTAAAAGATAGGAAATTGTTGATTCCGCCCCTTGATTGAGATTAATTTGTTGTTCTCCTAACCCGTCATAGCAGCCACCGGTGGCTTGAGAATAAACAACTTGATTAAGTAGATTGTTGCCTAAAAACCAATTAAAGGCTTGGGTCATTTTTTGTAAATAAAATATATCGCCGGTAAGTTTATGTATTGTTTTCAGCGTTTGCACTAAGGCTGACACTTCTTCGGGCTGTTGATCGTAAATTTCTTTTTCCCCACCCCGTTTGTACCAGCCGTTTTGTCCAATCGGCACACAAACATCTTCTTGAAAAGATTGGCTAATTAAAAAATTTAAAGCGGCTTGTCCGGCCGTAAAATAAGCCTGTTTGCCGGTAACCTTAAATGCCAATAACAAAGCTTCTGGTAGGATAGCGTTAGAGTAAGTCAAAGACTGTTCAAACCATTGCCAATCATTAGTAGAATTACTATTAAATAAGGTTAAAAGAAAGTCAGCGTAATGAGTTAGTTGCTCAACTATTTTTTTATTAGTCGCAACTTCTTGCCAAGCCACCAGGGCTTTAATGTGAAAAGCGACGGCGCGGGGAGAAAGTACTTGGCTATATTTGTCCCACTGTTTATTCAATAAGTCTGTCGCCCGTTTTTTTAACTCATCCGGTAGTTTACTGGCGGAAGCGGTTGCTAAGGCAAACAATGCTCTCGCTTCGGAATCTTCTAAATTTTCGTCCTGATTACGAGAATGGTCCGCTTGATAGTCAGCTGTAAAATAATTGAAAAATCCTCCAGAGCTTTGCGCCGCTCGTTCTAAAAAATTTAAATAAATATCAGCTAAACGTTTAGCGGTAATACCACTATAAATTTGATAATACCGACAAATAACAATTAAAGCGCGGGCGTTATCATCAAGCGTATAACCCCACTGCGGGTCCGGTTTATCTAAAATCGCGAATTGATAAATACCAAAATCATCCGTGAGATGGGAAAGATGAGTTAATTTAATGGCCGGCAGATTTTTTTCTTTTTTCGCCAATTCCGGAGATATCTCTATAAATTCACGCATATAGGAAAGGGCGACATTCGGCCAAGCCATGCCCCGAGTTCTAAAATATGCCGCTCGACTCATAGTTGCCCAGCGATCAGAATCACTAAGTAAAGCGATCGTTTCTCGCGCGATACCGGCGCTATCTTGAAAATCTACCAACACGCCTACTTCCGGCGTTATCATTTCTTTGGCTTGGCCGAAAGAAGTAGAAATTACCGGACGGCCCGCGCCTAAAGCATAGGTTAAAGTTCCTGACACGGCCTGATCCGGATTTTGCGAAAGTGATAAATAAATATCAGTCGCCTGAAGAAATTTTAATAACTCACTGGTTTCTAAATATTCGTTATAAAAAATAACATGATCCTGAACGCCTAGTTTTAGAGTTTGGGCAATCAATTGATTACGATAAGTTTCCCCTTTTCGGCGTAACACTACCGGATGAGTTGCTCCGATTACCAAATAAACAACATTCGGACAGGCGGCAATTATTGGCGGAAGAGCGGCAATAGCATTTTCAATTCCCTTGTTTCGGCTTAACAGGCCAAAAGTTGATAGCACTTTTTTATCAGCAAAACCTAGGGCTAATTTAGCAACCTTAACATCGGCATAAGGTAAGGGATGGATTCCGTGCGGAATAATTTTTATTTTTTCATTTGGCGCCGCATAAACTTTTTCCAGTATATTCTTAGATTGATTGGTCATAACGATTAGACGATCAGCGCGCTTGATTATTTTTTGCACCACTTGCTTCATCTCTACAGTCGGTTGCGGCAAAACAGAATGAAAAGTAACCGCTACCGGCTTTTTTAATTCAGCCAAAAAAATTAAGAGATTTTCGCCATAATTAGTTCCAAAAATCCCGAATTCATGCTGAATAGAGACGAGTTTAACTTCGGTCAATTCATTTAATTTTTTGGCGGCCACCAAATAGTCGGCTGGCTTATTTTCCGAAATTTGAAAAATAACTTTTTTAGGATAGTTATAAGTCTGTAAAAAATTCGTATTCATCGCCACTACTTTTGTCTCCTCGCGAGGCGCAAAAAGAGAATCAAAATTTTTAATCAAATCCGAGGTAAAAGTGGCAATGCCACATTCCCGGGGCGGATATGTTGCTAAAAAAACAACCCACATTTTATTGCTTAATTGTTTGATATTTTTTAAAGACGTTTTTTTAACGGCCTCTTTTTTAAGTTCTGATAAAAGTTCAGATAGCGACCCGGTGGCCAAACAAACATAGCGATCAGATGCTCCATAATAAACATAAAGATTATCTCCGGCTATAAATCCGCCGGTTGGAAAAATAATACCGGAACAATTTTCTGTTTCGTACGGCATTTCCGGAGATAAAATATCATAAGGCAGCTCGGCGATGAGGCGAGTAGGGTCTTTGCGATCAAACAAAGCCGCTCTTATAGAATAGATCGGTTTATTTGTTTCCGCTCCCTTTTCTACATGATGATAAATAATCAGCCAGCCGTCCGGCGTTTCCAATGGCGGCAAACCCGGCCCAATTTTAGCGTCAGTGGGATGCGCTGGGCTTATTAATAAACGATGATCTACCCAATTACTAAGATCTTCTGATGAGGAAATCCAAATACTGGGCTTAGCCGGCAAATCTTTAACATTGCAAGGTAAGCCTTCATTGACATATTTTTCGTATGGCCCCTTAAACCATTCCTGGGACCAGCGATTTGGGCGATGGAGCATATAATAGCGCCCTTTGATTTTACGCGGGTACAAAACAATATCTTTATTATCTGAATTAGGCGGAGAAATGACTCCTAAATTTTCATAGGTCAAAAAATCATGAGTTTCTAGCAGAGCGGTCGAAGTTTCAAGCGGCAAGAAGCGATTTATCGGTTGGCTGTTATTCATAATACGTTGCGCCACCGCCACATAAGTAACGTAGTAATCATTAGCGATTTTTGTAATGCGCGGATCTTCTGTTGCCCATTTATCAAAAAATTCTTTCGGCCCGAAGACTGGTTCCTGAGAAACGCGCGTAAAATTAACGCCATCCCGACTGGTGGCTAAGCCCAAGCGAGAAACATAAGTTCCATCTTCCCCGACGGCGCGATAAAGCATATATACTTTATCTCCGATTTTAGTTATGCCGGGATTAAAAACGCCGCCCCGTTCCCAAATTAATTTATCATCGGGGCGAAGAATCGGTCCGGCTTCATAGCGTTTAAGTTTAAACATAAAAATTAAATTCGTCCATACTTATCTTCATAGCGAATAATATCGTTCTCGGTAAATTCTCCAAATGATATTTCTAAAACTTCTAAGCCATTAATTCCGGCTCTTAGACGGTGCTTAGCCTTAACGGGAACAATTAATTCGTCTTCAATCTTTAGAGATTGCATTTTTCCGTCTATCTCCGCTTGTCCGCTACCCTCTAGCACGCGCCAAAATTCTGAACGTTTAGCATGGCTTTGTAAACTCAGAATTTTATTGGGTTTAACAACAATAAGCTTAACGGTTACCGGTGAGTTCTCGCAAAATTGCCTAAAATAGCCCCATGGTCTTTCCACTTGGAGCGTTAACAGTCCGGGAATAGCTTCGCCGCGCTTGTCTATTTTTTTTAAACCAATCATAAATTTAAAAGGATTATTATAAATTTCGCTTTTATATATTACTCAGTTTCTAGAATCTAATGCAACAGCGTCGTTCATTAATTTATTATACTCTAAAATTACCTTAACTAAAAGTTCTAAACCCTACCAAGGTATCAAAAATAGCCCCTATTTCAGGGCTATTTAAAACTGCTCGGGGTCGTGGACGATGTTCGAACCAAAATTAATATATTATAAAGATTTTTTTTGTTGAGACATATTAAGCACATCCTTTATCAATCCGTTAGAAATATAATATAACATTCCTTCTTTATTTTTTAATACTGTGGAACGCATCGTAATTCTAATAACAACCCCCTCAAAACTACCTATTTTTATCTTATCACCTATTCCATATTGATTTTCAACTAAAATAAAAAGTCCTGAAACAAAATCCTTGACTAATGATTGCGCGCCAAAACCGATTGCCAATCCAACAACACCTGCCCCGGCCAGAATAGGTCGAATATCTACTCCAAATACACTTAAAATCATAATTAAAATTATAGCGTAAATAATAATATTCCCGGTTGTTATGATGATATGACTTAGAGTTTTTGCCCGTTTTTCTTTTTGTGATTCATAATCATCGTCTCCGTCATCGACTATCTTCGCAAACCGCATAACTATAATCTTTAAAACTATTCTGCTAAAAAAGAATAAAATAATAATCCAGATAGCATCTGTTATATTTTGTTTTATAAAATTAAGTATAAGTTCCTGCATAGTATTTATATTAAATTTAAAATAACGATATTTTTTTTAAAAAATCTGCTCGGGGGCAGGGAATCGAACCCCGATTGACTGGACCAAAACCAGCTGTCCTACCGTTAGACGACCCCCGAATATTTTTTCACTAAACAGGGGAACCAGCTGTCTCCGCCAATATAGGCGGAACGACCCCCGAATAATCAATTTAAAACCACCATTTCTGGCGGATGTAAATATATTAAGATATTATTAAGTATTTGTCAAAATTTTATTTTTTTGTTTATAGTGATATAATGTCATTATCTTATAATTAAACAAAATTATATGAATAATAATGAATGTCTATCTAAAAAAAATCAATTAGAAATTAAGGGGCTAAAGACATCGACAGAATGTAAACAAATAGATTTGATAGAATCAATAAATAGTGAAAGTGGATTGACTGAATTAAAGATTAATCAGAAAGAAATGGATTGGATCAAAGAAGGTGATAATGAATTGGAAAAAACAATAGAAGAGATAATAGATGATGAAAAAAATAAAAATGAAATTGAACAATTGGACGGTAATAAAAATAAAATATTACTAGGTTTATTTAGTTTCATACAGTCAGTATGTAAAACTCGATTCAAAGAAGAGAAAAATGACGGTGATGAATTTCCTGTAAGTGGACAGACGTTGAACGAAATAAAATGTCATCAGCAGGCCTTAGAAACTTTAAAAATTATTTATATATTGGCAAGGAAAAATATAATAGTGGATAGTGAAATTATACGTATATTAAGAGTGCAACTAGGTATTGAAGGAAAAAAAGAAGAAGAAGAAAAAGTAAAAAAACACCTCAGTATTTCAGAGGATGAACAAAGAAAAATCGAGCAAATTAAAAAAAGAGTAGATATATTTGGTCCTTTTGACGAGGATGATGATAAATAAAAATATGAAGAAAATTATATTTATTAGTTTAATTTTTGTTATAGGTTTAAGTGTTGGTTTGGGCGTATTCGGTTTTTATTATTCAACAATAAATACTGTAGTGGCTGATGATTTGAGTCTAGACGATCAGGAAGCAACAATCAGAGCAATAAAAAAAGTAATACCATCAGTAGTTAGTATTATTGTTTATGATCAACAAGAACATTTTACAATTAATTTATCAACTGGACAGCAAATAAGCCAAGATAAAAAAATTGAGAAGGGCAGGGGAACCGGTTTTATTATTTCTTCTGATGGGTTAATACTAACCAATAAACACGTAGTTAGCGCTGGGCAAGAAAAAACTGCTGAATACAGGATCTTGTTAAATTCTGGAAAACAATATTATGCTCAATTAATCGGTAAAGACCCGCTAAATGATTTAGCAATTTTGAAAATATTTGATAAAGATTTGCCTTATGTTGAGCTAGGTAATAGCGACAATTTAGAGCTTGGATCAACGGTTATGACGATAGGTAACGCTTTGGGTCGATATCAAAATAGCGTAACCAAGGGTATTGTTAGTGGTTTAGGCAGAAAGTTGGTCGCTTCAGACCAGTCAGGCTATGCTGAATCTTTTGATAACGTCATCCAAACTGATGCAGAAATTAATCTTGGTAATTCTGGTGGACCATTAATTAATCTTGAAGGTAAAATAGTTGGTATTAACGTAGCCATCGATGAAGCTGGTTCGTCAATCGGTTTTGCTATCCCAATCAATGATGCTCGTCCGGTAATTAATAGTGTAAAAGAAATTGGACGAATAGTTAGAACTCGTCTCGGTATTCGTTATTTTATGCTAACTCCACAAATTGCTCTAGATTATGATTTGCCGATCAATATTGGCGCTTGGATAAGTCGTGGTGATAGATTAGATTTACCAGCGGTGTTGTCTGATTCTCCAGCACAAAAAGGTGGTATAGAAGAAGGAGATATTGTGATGGAAATTAACGCGATAAAAATAGAAGGTAAAAATACTCTATTATCCGTAATACAAAAATACAAACCAGGCGACAAAATCGGTTTAAAAATCAGACGAGGTGATAAGGTAATAATTAGAGTGGTAACATTGGATGAATTTAAAGAATAGTAATTAGTCTCATATTTAAATAAAAGAATTCGTATTATTTTGCGAATTTTTTTATGACTATTTTTGCTCAATTGCTGTAATTTATATTTGAATAATAATATTAATAAATTAATTTTTTAAAATCTATGAAAATTTTAAAATTTGGAGCTACGTGGTGTAAGGAGTGTGCTATTATGAAACCTATGTTCATAGAAATTGAGCAAGAAATGCCTAAATTAAAAACTGAATTTCATGAAGCTGATGACAGTAAAGAAACTATGGAAAAATATAATGTTGAAGGTATTCCAACCTTTATCTTTTTAGATAAAGAGGATAAAGAAATATTACGTTTAGTTGGTCTTCAAAATAAAGAAGAATTAGTAAAAACTATCAAGGAAAATTTAGATAAATAAAATTATGAGTAAAACATTTCGACTGTTTTTAGTTTTAATAATTTTGTTAGTAGTAGCGTTAATTTATAAATTGCCGATTAATAAATGGTATTCAGATATTTTCAGTTCAGATAATTTTTTATCAGAAGTAGATATTAATCAAATTAATAAAATAGAAATCAAACAAGATAATAAGGTTACCGTTTTATTAAAACAAGATAAAGCAGTCAATGGTGATATTATTACTAAATGGAAAATTGATAATACAAAAGATTTTTATGCTGACCAGATAAGAGTGAAGGAACTATTAAATAAATTAACTCAGATAAAAGAAAACAATTTTGATTTAGTAAGCAAAGACAAGGATCGTCAATCAGAGTTTGGCTTAGATAAAGAAACAATTGAATTAAAAGTGTATTTTGACGATGATTTACTCAGTAGTTTTTTTGTAGGAAAAATTAGTAGTGATTATTCTTCTAACTATTTAAGTTTAACTGATTCAGAAAAAGTTTGTTCCGTGAAAGTATTATTAAAAAATATATTTGCTCGAACTGATTGGCGTGATTTAATGATTTTTTCTTTTGATCAGGATAAAATTAATAAAATAAGATTTCAGTATCCAAATCGTGAATTTACTATCGAAAAACAAAATGAAATTTGGACAGGAGTTTTGCCGTATGACTTTACAGTCTCAGAAGAAAAAATAAGAGAAACAACTAATATGATATCAAGTTTATATTCAATAATGATTCCAGAACAGGATTTTGAGAAAACTGGATTAGAGAAACATTTGATTATTATTGAAGTATCTGGTGATGACTTTAGTAATACGATTATGATTGGCAATAAAAATGATAGCGGATTTTATTATGCTAAACGTGCTGATAGCGATAATATCTATTTGATCACCGAAGAACAAAAAAATATATTAGACAAGCAAATTTGGCAGTTAAGATAAGTAAATACTATTTATTTTTTTAGAAAAAACATCTCACTTGAGATGTTTTTATTTATAGTTTACTTTGTGTTATAATATAAGAAGATAAAAAATAAAAAATAATTATGGAATATGATTTTATAACTATTGGTGGCGCAACCGAAGATATTACTTTTTATACCAACGACGGCGTTTTAATAAACAATAAAAAGGATATTTTGAGGCAGAAATTATTGGCTTTTGAATATGGTGCAAAAATGAAAATTAATCGTGCTCACAGCACATTTGGCGGTGGTGCAGCTAATACGGCAGTTTGCTTTTCTAAATTAGGTTTTAAAGTGGGTAGTCTACTAGCAGTTGGCCGAGATGATAGGGGAAAAAATATCATAAATAATCTTAAAAAACAAAAAGTAGACGTAAAGTTAATTAAAAAATTAAAAGATTATGAAAGTGGTTTTTCTTTTTTGCTAGTCGGGCAAAAGAATGAACATATTGTTTTTTCTAATCGGGCAGCAAATAGCCAACTACAGATTACAAATTATGATTTACAAATATTGAAAAAAACTAAATGGATTTATTTGACTTCCTTGAGTGGTGATTGGGGAGAATTGTTAAAAAAATTATTTTCTTTGAAAGATATTAAAATCGCTTGGAATCCAGGACATGTTCAGCTGGATGCTGGTTGTCAGATTATTAAAAAGTTTATAAAAAAAACTAACGTATTAATGTTGAACAAAGATGAAGCTATAGAGTTGGTGCTATCGGATAAAAAGAATAAATTAAAATCCAGAGATTATCTAAATAATATAAAAAATTTATTATCAATTTTGCAATCATGGGGCTCTAAAATAGTAGTTATTACTAACGGAAAGTATGGCGCAGACGCATATGATGGTTGTAAATTTTATCATCAAGCGATTATTAAAGAGACTAAAAGAATAGATACAACTGGAGTAGGGGACGCTTTTAATTCATCTTTTGTTACTGGATTAGAATTATTTGACGGTGATATAAAAAAATCATTGATTTTAGGTGCAAAAAATTCAGCGTCTGTTGTCAGTCAACAGGGTGCACAAAATGGATTATTAAATAAAGAAAATGTTTTATGAGAATTCCAATTGAAATATCAGCACGCCATATACATTTGTCAAAAGAAGATTTGGAAAAACTTTTTGGTGCAGATTATGAACTCAAAAAATATAAAGACCTTTCACAGCCTAGGCAGTTTGCAGCTGAGGAAACAGTTTCCCTTGTTGGTCCAGAGGGAAAAATAGAAAAAGTAAGAGTTTTAGGTCCTTGTCGTGATAAAACTCAAATTGAAATTTCGAAAACAGAAGCCTGTAAACTTGGTGTTAATCCTCCTGTCTGTGAATCAGGGGATTTAAGTGGATCAGCTAGTATAAAAATAGTTGGTCCAAAAGGCGAGGTAACACTGAACGAAGGTGTGATTATTGCTCTGCGTCACATCCATTTGGATCCAAAAACCGCTAGCAAGCTTGGCGTAAAAGATAACAGCAGAGTCAAAGTTGATGTTGATGGTGTTAGAGACTTAATATTTGAAAATGTTGTGGTTAGGGTCAGAGAAGACTATAGACCAGCTATGCATATTGACACAGATGAAGCTAATGCTGCTGGTATTGATAGTGATAATCATTTTGGCAAAATAATAATTTAATTTTATGCCAGAGTTGCCAGAGGTAGAAACAATTGTAAACGACTTGGCAAAGAAAATTATTGGTAAAACGATTAAAAAAATAGAAATTGTTGATAATAAAACAATCAATATTCAGCCTAATCTATTTATAAAATTATTAAATAATGAGAAAGTTGTAAGTGTAAAGAGAAGAGCTAAGCTCATTATAATGAAATTGAGAAGAGATTACTTGACCATTCATTTAAAAATG
>Ga0075122_10001130_pt1 | contig 19582 bp, 18 predicted proteins | sample AntAceMetag02UKB_FD_69790 | JGI IMG/M metagenome (GOLD analysis project Ga0075122, IMG submission 69790) | Saline lake microbial communities from Ace Lake, Antarctica - Antarctic Ace Lake Metagenome 02UKB | ecosystem: Environmental > Aquatic > Non-marine Saline and Alkaline > Saline | place...
TCTTTGTTTTAATAAAACCTGTAATGACTCTATCTCTTTTAGATCTTCAATTTTATCTTTCTTTAAGGTGATCTGTGAAGAGGTTTTTTCTATTTGATTATTTAAAAAAGCCCAATAAGAAAAAACTGCTCCTACGATTAGAAAGTAGGTGATTAGGACAATAAAACTGGCTATCTTAGCTATTCTGGAAATTTTAGCTTTTTTTTCTGAATCAGCTCTTTGACCAGAAAGAAAGTTAATTTCATTTTTCATTTTATCTCCTTCATAGCTAAACCAGTTGCAATAGCATATAAAGGAATCTCTGATGTCGGAAGTTTTTTGGGTAAGCTCTCTTTAGACATTTGTGAAAAAGGATTGCCTAATTGAATTTCTAAATTTAATTTTTTAACCATAAGTGAAGATATCTCAGATAAAGTAGCTGTACCACCAGTTAAAATAATTCTTGAAATAGTCTTTTTCTTTTCTACTCGATAAAAATTAAGTATTTTTTCTATTTCTCTAATAATCACATCAATTACCGGAATCATTGCCTCAATCATTTTCCCTTCTAATTTCTGTGGGTCAACACCATAAGCCTTCTTGTAAGCTTCTGCTTGAGCCGGTTGTAGCCCTAAACTTGAGGCCACTGCTCTTGTTAAAGCTTCACCCGCAGTTGGAATCGAACGAGTAAAAATAATTTGTTTGTTTTCTACTACAGCAATATCGCTTGCCTTAGCTCCAAAATCAATAACCATAACCGCTTCAGGATTGATAACTAAACTACGAGCTACAGCCAAAATTTCTGTTTCTAAACTAACAGTGTTAAAACCGGCTGATTTAACAACCTTAATTGTTTTGTCAATCAAACGATTTGGGGCAGCGGCCAGAAGAACTTCAATCTTTTCCTTAGCATCTTCCTTGATCCTCCCGATTATTTGATGGGAGATCGTTGCTTCTGCAAGAGGAATGGGAATATATTGTTCTGCTTCCCACTTTAAAGCTGAAGTTAACTCATTTTCAGAAAGCTGAGGTAAGGTAATTACTTGAGTAAAAACTTGATCCTGAGGCAAAGCAGTAACAACGTTTTTTGTCTTAATCTTAGTCTCCTGATGAAGTTTTTTAATAATTATCGCTAATTGGGTCAAGTCACTTTCAGAATCAGATAAAATTCCTTTTAGAGTAGAAGGTGCACTGCCTAAGGCCACTAAGCGATATTTATCTCCGCTTTTTTGAACCTGAACAATCTTTATCTTATGGGAACCGATATCTAAACCGAAAAATTCCATTTGGGCAGTCTTTCTGTTATTTTACTAAATCTCCTGTTGAAAATAAAACGTAGTCAAAAATTCCTGGTGGTGATTCATAAAACTGACATTGTCGAACTTTTCTACTGACACTTGATTCGGCAATGGTTGCTTGTGATTCATAACATTTACCCTGTAATGGCAAATCCCCACTGGCCGAAACAGCAATAGGTTCTAATTCAGGATTATAAAAAAGTTTTAATCTTAAACTGTAAGGAATCGCCCCACCTGGAATACCAAAATCAGCCACTAAATCCAGATCTTCAGCAAAGGCTAAATCTCCACAATTGCCACCACCTGTACTATCAGCGACATCAAAACCATTACCTCGATCAGCCTTAGGATCAAAAGCTCCTCTGGCAACCTTAAAGGTCCCTGCATCTTGATAGAGTAAAGCCGCCTCAATGGCTGGAGTGTTATCATCAATAACCGTATCGTCCCCCCAACAGATAGTTATACTTCCACCGGCAGGAAAGTAAGTACTTGGATCTAGAGCTCCTTCATCCGTATGTCCTACTAACCAAATATTAGCCAATTCTTCTGATTCAAATTTTGAACCAGCAAAATCAAAATCTGTTCCACCTCCTTGGACTGTCTCAGAAACTTCAGCCGTAATATCACCGATATCAACTAAACCACTTTCAGGAGCTGATCCTAATTTTAAGGCTTCTTCAATTCCAGCTTCAGCAGCTGAAAATGCTCTGGCTGATTCTTCTTCATAACGGGAAATTTTAATATTAGTAATTGAGTAAGAGGCAACGGCTAAACCAATTGTCAAAATTACTGCAGTAACTAATAAAATAATTAAAAGAGTCTGACCTGAATCTTTGGAGGCAGAAGAGTTATTTTTGGATAGACAGAACAATCGCCTAAAAGCCATTTAATTAAATTTAAAGGCAAAACCTAATCAAAGTCAAGACTTATCTTCCTTTTCTAAAACCCCTATGATAGAATGCTCTCGTGGATTTCAAACAATATTTCTCCCCATACACAAAAAAAATAAACAGTTTTTTAGAAGATTTCCTTCAAAAAAAAGCCAAAGAATCTAAAAATATTAACTCTTCTTTACCATTATTATGGAAAAATATGAAAGATATTATTATTAGAGGAAAAAGGATCCGTGGCAATTTAATCCGTTTAGGCTATGAATGCTTTAAAAAACCCGAAGATAAAGAACTCCTTCCTATTTCGGCGGCCATTGAATTAAATCATTCAGCGCTCCTTATCCATGATGACATTATCGACCAAAGTAAACTACGGCGTGGCCAACCAACCATCCATGAAAAATATAAAGAATATCACCTTAAAAATTATCAAAAAGGATCTGCTGATCATTATGGAAAAAGCATGGCTATTGTTTCAGGGCTTATCGCTTATTTTGAAATGCCCAAACTTGTTGTTAATTCTTCATTTAGAAATGATTTAAAAACAAAAGCTATTGACGAATTTAGTTTTTTTCTGGTTAACACAGGCTATGGCGAGATCCTTGATATCGATCTTCCATACAGGGAAAAACTAGAAGAAAAGGACGTCTTTGATATTCACACTTACAAAACTGCTTACTATACTATCATTGGTCCTCTAAAAATAGGAGCTATTTTGGCTGGAGCTAAACAAAAAGATCTAAAGATTTTTGAAGACTATGGAACACCTTTAGGCATCGCTTTCCAAATACAAGATGATATTTTGGGTATCTTTGGAGACGAAAAAAGTACTGGTAAAAAAAATGGTGACGATATAAAAGAAGGTAAAAACACTATTCTTTTTACTCAAGCTTTAAAAAAAGCTCATCTTAAACAAAAAAAGATCCTAAAAAAATTATGGGGAAAAGAAGATATCAATACAGAAGAAATCAATCACATCAGAAAAATCATTGTTGAAACTGGAGCCTTAGACTATTCTCAAGAATTAGCTTCTGACCTAGCTGAAAAAGCAAAAAAAACAGTTAGCAAAATCACCAAGAATAAAAATCTTCAGGAAGTCTTCTTAAGCTTGGCAGATTTTATCATCAAAAGGGAAAAGTAAGTTAATAATTTCTTGTTTCTATGGTAGTTTTGAAATTAATACTTGCCTCTTCTTCAACCCTAGAAGTAGGGGAGATATTCTGATCTAAAGTAAAATCGATGACGATTGTTTTAGGATTAAAATCTCCTGTTGAATTATCACAATTAAAAACTCCACTAGTTACTTTTACTTGATCGCTAGTCATTCTAGAAGAATTTGAAGCAATATAATCATCAACAAATTCAAACTCTGTCTCTTGCTTGTCAGAATCCATGATCTTAATCTTGACCATTCCACTTTCACAAATATCTCCGTCGGAATTAGTAATGATGGTTGAAGAATTTCTAATCATTCTTTCCATAACCGATAAAGCATATTCTCCATTTTGCTTCACCGTTGTCAAATTCTTAGACTTGTTAGAACCTCTAATGACAGTAAAAAACATGTTTGTTCCTATGACAGCAATAACACCTAGGATACCAACAACAACTACAATTTCAATAATAGTAAAACCTTTTTGTTTTTTTATTTCCATCTAGTTAAATATGTACTTAAATCAGATTGATGGGTTCCTTTTGTGTTTTCCCAAGTAACGACAACCTGAATCTCCATTTTTTGATTTTCTTCTCCTGTGACCGGGGTATAAGTAATTGTTCTTTCAAATTTATTAATCGTTTCTTCTTCAGAACCACTTTTACCCCAAAATTCTATTTCATTTTGTTCTTTCAACCTACGGGCGTTTTCTATCCCTTCCTGAGCATATTGGGTAGCTGTTTGTTGATCCCTAGCAAAACTAGAATTCTGGATAGAAGAAATCGTTACTCTTACTAGAGCCAAAATAACAATCGCCACCAAAGATAAAGCAACCACAACTTCTATAACAGATTGGCCTTCGTTTAGTCTTAAAAATCTCACTTTATTTCTCCAACACTATTAACACTAACCGTCTGTGTTTCGCTAAAACCCGATAAAATAATTTGAACTGTCCCAGAAACATCAATTCCCTGACTTAAGACTTTAAAAAAAATTTCATCAGGTCCAGCTTGCTTGATTACTCCTTCGGTCAAAGATAATCCCGCACTTACAACAACATCAGAATCACAAACGGCCGTAATTTGATAATTACTATTACTTGTAAATTCTAACTTATGACCAGATAGGGGACCAACACCACAATCGGATGGTTTCTCTCCGCTCAGAGCCTTACTTTGTGTCAATCTTAAATCAGAAATTAATTGGTCCCTAGCTTTGGTTAAAATCTGACGGCGATTAAAACGATTATATTGAACTAAACCGATACTAAAAACTAAGGAAATAATAGTAATTGTTACCAAAAGTTCAACTAGGGTAAAACCTGGACAGAATTTCTTCATATTTTTATGGATTAATTGTTTTGTAATTACAGTCTTCCGAACCACAACTACCACAACCAGTAACTGTTCCTTCTTCCATCTCTAAAGAAGCACAAAGAGTATAAGAATCAGCCGCTCCAACATATATATATTGTTTACTAGAAATAGGATCAGCTGGAATAGTTAGATAAGTCTGAGTATCACAGGTAATATCATCCCCAGAAGATAGTGTTCCGGCAGGATAACTTCCAGTATCGGCTCGACACATTTCCATAGCGCTCCTTATCTGTTCCAAATCAGTTTTTCTTTTTCCATCACGCGCACTTTTTCTAGCCCCTTGGTAGGAAACCAAAGAAATACCAGCTAAAACAGCCACAATCGTCATGGCTACTAAAAGCTCAATTAATGTAAAACCTTTTTTATTTCTCATCATTATTATAAATCACAACTACTGTCATCTGGTTCTGTCTCAAAATTACCAGATCTCCCAGTCGAACACACTTCCCAATATCCCCCCGTCGTCTCTAGACCTCCATAGACTACGTATCCATCACCTGAAGCAGAGGAGTAAAAGCCATAACTATTCCCTGTTGTCGGATCAGAAGGGCAAGTAGACATATAAGAAGGACTTAAAACCGTACATAAACCAACAATGGTACTCAAAGAGTCAGGATAAAGCCCATTATTAGAAGAAGCATAAGTTTCTAACGCATTACGGTATTGACTTAAGTCACTTCTTCTTTGAGTATCTCTAGCCTGTTTTTGAGCCCCAGTATAACTTACCAGTGTTAAAGAGGCTAAAATACCAATAATAGAAATAACTACTAATAATTCAATTAATGTAAAACCTTTTTTCATTCTTCACCTCCTTTAATCAGCACAAACAACATAATCATCAGCTCCTACAGAACAAACAGAACAGCGCGTTTGTGAACTATCTATATTGCCATCTGATTGGTTTTCTAAAGTACCCCAAATACAGAAATCTTGACCACTCGCTTCTTGAGAATAACTATAAATTTCATCAGGCATTGGATCTTGAGGTAAGATTCTCATGTAGGTCATACTTCCTCTTGTCCAAACAGCTGACCAACTACAAGCTACAGGGGAATCTCCTGAACCACAAGCTACAATATTAACCCCAGAATCGGCTGGATACTCTCCATAGTCATTATAATATAGTCTTAAGGCCGTTTTAATATGATTTAAATCTGACTTTCGTTGAACATCTCTGGCTCTTTCTCGAGCCGCATTGAAGTTAACCATAATTAGAGCTGTTAATAAACCAATAACGGAAATAACAACTAAAAGTTCGATTAAAGTAAAACCTTTTTTCACTCTTAATTTCCTCATAAAGTAGTATTTGAACTAGCTACTCCGTAATTACATTCATCATCACCACAAGTCGTCCCTGAATAATTCCCGATACTTGGATCTTGCTCATTTTCTAGTCTAGCATAAATTTTATAATAAGTTCCATCCGTTTCATAAAAATAATCACCAAATCTAACATCAGTTGGCATTTCTTTTATATATAAAGTATTATTAGCATCTTCAAAAGCACTTCCACCAGCTGGATAATCACCAACATCAGGATATTGGCCATAATCGTTATAATACATTTCCAAGGCTTTTTGGATTTGAGACAAGTTACTCTTTCGCTTACTGTCTCGACCTTTTAACTGAGAAGTCCGAAAACTAGATAAACCAACAGTGGCAAGTAAGCCTAAAATGGCGATAACGACTAAAAGCTCGATTAATGTAAAACCTTTTTTCATTTTAATTAAGGCACACAAGCTGGGTAAGGTTGGCTACAACCCGCAGCTTTACAACCATCACAAGTATCATTACAAACCGCACCCGATGCTCCCTCTACAGTAACATTACAAAACCCTCCTTGTCCAACACAAGTAAACCAAACAGGGCAAGACAGAGTAGGAGTTGGTGTTGGCGTTTGTGTTGGCGTTTGTGTTGGCGTATTAGTTGGAGACCCTCCACCAATTGTAGGTGTAGGAATAAAAGTAGGTACTCCTGGAGGGAATGGGGGATAAACTTCACCTGGTTGACTAACTAAATCTTCAACATTAGGACTAGTCACAAGATAGTTAAATGGCCCACAAATTTCTGAAGTACAACCAATTTTTTCAATAATAGGATCTTGTCCATATTCTAAACTAGTAAAGATTTTATACCATTTTTTACAAGTACCCTCTGTAGAAACTGAATAATAATATATATTTACCCCTGAATTTATAGGATCACAGAAAACTTCTCTAATATAAGGAGCTAAATTATCCTTACATTCTAAAACATCAGGATAACAAAGATTATCATTATTATAATCTTCTAAAACTCGTTGTAATTTAGCTAAATCAGATTTTCTTCGACCATCCCTAGCTCTTGTCATATAAATCTGAAAGATAAATAAAGAAATTAAAATAAGGATACCAAGGATAGCTACTGTAATTAGAAGTTCAATTAAGGTGAAAGCTTTCTTGTGAATTTCTTTTCTAGTTTTCATCTTACCAAAATAATTGCCAAATTTTTTCTCCAAAAAATAAACTTATAAAAGTTGCCAGAACTAAAAAAGGGCCAAAAGGAATTTTACTTTTAAACCTTTTTTTCTTGACCAAAACCAGTATTACACCTAAAACAGCCCCTGTCAAGAAAGCTAGATATAAGGCAACAATAGTTTTTGGAAAACCTAAAAAAAGACCGACAAGAAGACCTAATTTGATATCCCCTAAACCCATCCCTTTAAATCTTGTTATTAAAACTAAAATATAGAAAAACAAGGCGACACCTAACCCTGTAAAAACAGCAAACCAATCACCCTTAATCAAAAGAAAAAGGAAAAGGAAAAAAATAGCCGGATAAGTCAAATGATCGGGGACGGTCATATAACGAAGATCAGACAAAAACAAAGCTATTAAAACATAGCTAATGAGAAGATTTAAAAATAAAATTTCTAAATTTCCTTTAAAAGTAAAATAGATAACAACTGACACTAACCCGCTGACAAGTTCAACTAGGGGATAGTGAATAGAAATTTGCTTACGACAAAAACGGCATTGCCCCTTAAGTAAGACAAAAGAAATTAAGGGGATATTATCATACCACCTTAATTTCTTCTTACAACGTGGGCAATAAGATCTTCCTACTAAAAAACCCTTCAAATCTGTCTCGTTTAAACGATAAACGAAACAATTAACCAAACTGCCTATAATCAATCCAAAAACAAAGATTAACAGACCCATCATTATGGAAGACAAATACAATTTTCAGAATCTCCTAAAGCTCCTACTAAAGCATCACAACTTCCACACGCAGTAGCTGGAAAATCAGCAGGGACTCCTTCTACATCACATCTTCTTTCTGCCTCTGTAGAAAAAGCTCCAGATTGCGGACTAAAACATATATAAAGACTATCCCCAGAGTCACCACCATATTCCATATACAAGGCATTATAATTACTTGCTCTCAATCTAGTAGAAAAAGATGCTTTAACTTCATCAGCTCCCGTACCACAAGCCGCAATACCACCTCCTTGAGCTATTTTATCTAAGAGAGGACAGTTACTTGGATCTTCAACATCTTCAACTGGACCCCAAGCGATTGCATCTGTATCATCAGAATCCTCTTGCCATGGCCAAAGACCTTGAGTAGCATTGTAACGATCAATAGCCGACAATAATTGTTCTGCATCACCTCTTGATCCAGTATCTCGACCTCTATTAATTTGCTCAATAGGGTTAATAGTAGCCAAAACAGCTACGGCCAAAATACCTAAAACGGCGATAACAATTAAAAGCTCAATCATGGTAAAACCACGATTAAGTTTCTCTTTAATTTTTAATATTTTCAATTCTCTTTTTCACCTCCTTTCCAATTTTTAAAGTAATATTTTTTTTAAAACTGTGAGGTTAGGTTATAAATCGGTGTGATGATAGAAATCATCAAGAAACCAACTCCTACCCCCAATATAATCATGATAATTGGCTCAATTGCTGTTGTCAATCCTTTAACGGCGGCGTCAGCTTCTTGTTCAAAAAAAACAGAAACTTTTTCTAGAACTTCATCAAGCTTACCTGTCTCTTCACCAACAGCAATCATTTGCGGTAAGATTGGTGGAAAGATCTCTGTTCTATCTAGGGCAGTTGCCAAAGGGATCCCTTTTTCTACCGCCTTACTTGCTTCTTTCATTTTATCTTCATATTTAGGACTACCTAAAGCACTGCAAGTAATATTTAGAGCTTCAACAATTAAAATGCCACTCCCAATCAACAAACCTAAAGTACGAGTGAACTCTGTTAAAATTAAAGCCTTTCTTAATTTACCAATAATAGGAAGATTAAAAGTAAGTTCATCAAGTTGTTTTCTAGACTGAGGATTCTTTAATAAAAATTTACCTAAGAAAATCAATCCACCCACCATCATTAAAGCTAGCCACCAATAATTGGTCGCAAACTTAGAAACACCCATAAGCAATTTTGTCATGGCCGGAAGTTCTGCTTGGAAGTCTTCATAAATAGAAGTCAATTTAGGAATAACAAAAATTATCATAATAATAACCACAATAAACATTCCTCCTACAACAATGGCTGGATAAACCATTGCTCCTATTACCTTTCGACGAAATTCTGTATTTTTTTCCAAATTATCAGCTAATCTTAAAAGTATTTTGTCTAATAAGCCAGCCGCTTCGCCAGCTCTAATTAAAGAAATATAAATTCTATCAAAAACTCGAGGATATTTTTCTAAAGCATCAGCCAAATTACTACCACCCTCAACCGATCTTGAAACTTCGCTTATTAGATGAGCTAAGGCTGGATTACTCTGATTTTCTAAAATCCTCAAGGCTTTGGTAATGTTTAACCCCGCGTTAATCATCGTCGATAATTGGCGAGTAAAATTGACTTTATCCTGAGAAGTAACTCTTCCAAAACCTTTTTTTACCTGGATAGTTATGCTTTCACCTTTTTTGCTTAAGGTGATGACTAGAAGATTTTTCTCTCGAAGAATTTTAGCCGCTTGTTCCTGACTAATAGCCTCAACTAACCCTTCAACCGATTTACCTTCCTTATCTTTAGCCTTATATTTAAATTTTTCCATATTACCTTTCCTTAGTTAATCTCATTAGCTCTTCAGGTCTTAAAGCAAAACCTTGAGCAGTTTCTAAACTAACTTTTCCTCTCTTAACTAAATCGGCTAAATCCATCTCTAAGGTTTTCATTCCTATACCGGCAGAAGTTTGAAGAATTGTATCAATAAGATGAGCTTTCCCTTCTCTAATAGAGTTTCTAACCGCTGAATTAGCTATTAGAATCTCTGTGGCTGGCAATCTTCCACCTTCAAGTGAGGGCAAAAGCCTCAAAGACAAAATCGCTTCTAAGCTAGCAGCAAACTGCGTTCTTACTTGGTCTTGTTGATTAGCTGGGAAAACATCAATAATTCGGTTAATTGTCTGAGCTGTTGAGTTGGTGTGTAAAGTGGCAAAAACTAAATGGCCAGTTTCGGCGATAGTTAAAGCAGAAGCAATCGTTTCATAATCACGCATTTCTCCAATCATAACTACATTAGGATCTTCGCGGAGACAAGAACGTAAGGCTACTTGCCAAGAGTGAGTATCAGCCCTCATCTCTCTTTGGGAAACAATAGCTTTTTGATGAGTAAAAACATATTCTATTGGATCCTCAATTGTCACAATATGAACGGGACGCAGTTGATTAATCTCATCAACAATAGAAGCTAAAGCGGTTGATTTACCGTGACCAGTAGGCCCAGTTACAAGAACAAAACCCTGATTGAGTTTGGCAAAAGTATGACAAATTTCTGGTAAATTTAACTCACTAATAGTAGGAACCTTACTTGGAATAAATCTTAGAGCAGCGGCCAAACTCCCTTTTTGGTGATAAGCATTAACTCTGAAACGATTTTGATCTTTGTAATTTATAGAAAAATCAAGTTCTTTATTTACCGAAAGGACTTCTTTTTGTTCTTCGTTTACCAGAGCAAAAACCAAATCTTTTACTTGATCTTTAGTTAAAGATTCTATCCCAGCAATTGGTGATAAAATTCCATTGACTCTTATCATTGGCGGAACGCCAGGCAAAAAATGCAAGTCTGAAGCTTTTTTATTAATAGTAAATTCTAATAGTTTATTAATATCCATATTATTCTTGGGCCACTCTTAGTACTTCTTCTATACTAGTAATTCCCTCTAGAGCTTTCAAGTAACCATCTTGTTTTAAGGTAATCATTCCTTCTTCTAAAGCTTGTTTACTAATTGCTCCAGCCGCAGCTCGCTCTAAACATAAACGGGCAATTTTTTCAGTTATTGGTAAAACCTCAAAAATACCAACCCTCCCAATATAACCACTATTATTACATTCCGAACATTTTTTACCTCGATAAAGTTTTATTTTTCCTTTTTCTTGATAAAGATTGCCTAAAACTTTTTTAATATCCTCAACCACTTCAACTGGGGGATCATATTCTTCTTTACAATTAGGACACACTTTCCTCAAAACCCTTTGAGAAACAATACAAGTCATGGCAGAAGCTAACAGAAATGGTTCCGCTCCCAAATCCAAAAGACGAGGAATAGCTCCAGCAGCATCATTAGTATGAAGAGTAGAAAAAACCAAATGACCTGTTAGAGAAGCTTGAATAGCTAAGCCAGTTGTTTCACTATCACGAATCTCTCCGACCATGATAATATTAGGATCTTGTCTTAAGAAACTACGCATTCCAGAGGCAAAAGTAAGACCAGCGGCTGGATTAACCTGAACTTGATTGACTCCGGCAATTTGATATTCAACCGGATCCTCCAAAGTGATAATATTAACCTTGGCTGTATTTATCCTGGATAAAAGGGAATACAGTGTTGTTGTTTTACCAGAACCAGTTGGTCCACAAACAATAATAATCCCGTGAGGACGTAAAACAGAATCTTCTAAATTTTTTAAAGCTCTTCCTCTTAACCCCAATTCCGGTAAATCGGGGACACCCCCTGTTTTTTTCAAAAGTCTCATAACAATCTTTTCTCCAAAAACGGTTGGAAGAGAAGAAACACGCAAATCAACTTCTTGATTATCAGCTTTAAAATTAAAACGACCGTCTTGGGGAATTCTTTTCTCATCAATTTTCATCCCAGAAAGAATTTTGATTCGAGAAATTACAGCATCATGAACTTTTCTAGGCAAAACGAGCTTCTCATGCAAAATACCGTCAACTCTGTAACGAACCCTCGTTTTTTCTTCATGAGGTTCAATATGAATATCAGAAGCACGGGATTTAACCGCAAATTCTAAGATAGTGGCCACAATTTTAGCTATTGGAGCTTCTCTAATAATCTTTCCTAAAGAGGCAATATCAACTGTTTTTATTCCAGGCGTAGCCGGCATAACATCTTTTAAGGCCGCTTTTACCTCAGCAGAAAGGGGTTGGGAATAAGCCGTTGCAATGGCCACCTTTACTTTCTCTGTATCGGCCATAAAAGGCTTTATTTTAGCCTTAGACTTCTTTTCAATAAACTCTATTATTTCTAAATCCAAAGGATTAGACATCGCTACAGAAAGTTCATTTTTAGCCTTACTATATTCGAAGGGAATTAATAAATATCGTTCAGCTACTGATCGAGGCAGAAGACTTAAACTTTCAGGACTAACAGCTTTTTCACTTAATTCAACATAAGGGATGTTGTAAAGCTGAGCTTCCGCTTTGGAAACCTGTTCTTCTGAAGCAAAATTATGTTCTAGAAATAATTCTTTTAATGATTTACCTGTGTTAACTTGTTCTAGTTTAACCTTCTGTTTGGTTTCGGGAGAAATAATACCAGCAGAAGCTAAAATTTCCGCAAGATCAGAGTTTAGGTTAGATTGGGAACTTTGGGCAGTGACAGGCATTTTTATTTCCTTTTTTTATTATCTATGCTCTATGGTAAAATGTCAACATAATGATACACTCAATTTTGCTTGTTTCAGAAGACATTAAAAGAGCCTTTGAAGAAGGAATAAAAATAGCTGAAGATTTTTTGACCAAATCAGTTAAAAATAATCCTGATTTTTTTCTTCTAGAAGATACTAGTTCAATTAAAATCGATCAAATAAGGAATCTCCAACAAAAACTATCTTTGAAACCCTATTCCTCACCTTTTAAAGTTGCTCTTGTCCAAAAAGCTGAAAAATTAACTTTACCTGCACAACATTCATTCCTTAAAACTCTGGAAGAACCGCCAAAAAGATCTATTATTATCCTTGTCACAACTAACGAAAATTTACTCTTGCCGACTATTATTTCTCGTTGCCAGATTATAAAAATATCTAAAAAAATAAAAAGTTTAACTAAAATTAAAGCTTCGGAACATCTACTCTTAATTGATGAAATTTTTACTATCATAAAAGCAACCCCTGGGGAGAGGATATTAATCGCCGAAGAAAAATGTACGGACAAAGAAAAAACCATTAATTTTTGTCAGAAACAAATTTTAGGCTGGCGTCTTTTATTATTATCTAAAAATAATTTATTAGATTTACAGGTTCAAAAAAAGAGTTTTATCCCTATTCCAGACAAGCAGATTGTGAGTGTATTAAAAAATCTTCAGGAAAGTCTTTTACTTTTAAAAACAAATACTAACCCCAAATTAATAGTCGAAAATCTATTGATTTCCTATCCTTTTTAGGTTAAAATAGATATATACGCTTCGCGTAGACCCTTGTTTTTTAAGGTAAAAAACAAGTCCTAGTTTCCAATTCTAAAATGGCAAATACTGACTACACAGCAAAACATATTAAAGTTCTTGAAGGTTTAGAACCGGTCCGTCGCCGACCTGGAATGTTTATCGGGTCCACAGACAGTAAAGGACTCCATCATATGATTATTGAGGTTGTCGATAACTCAGTCGACGAATCTTTGGCTGGTTTTACTAAAAATGTTTGGGTAACCCTCAAGAAAGATGGTTCTGCAAAAATTAAAGATGATGGGAGAGGTATCCCAGTTGATAAGCATGAATCAGGTGTTTCTGCTTTAGAAGTAGCCATGACTAAGCTTCATGCCGGAGCAAAATTCGACAGCAAAACATATAAAGTATCTGGTGGACTTCACGGAGTAGGAATATCCGTTGTTAATGCTTTATCTTCTTCTTTAAGAGTCGAGATAAGAAGAGATGGTAAAATTTTTGCCCAAGAATACAAAAGAGGAAAACCAACAACTTCTGTTAAGGAAGTAGGTAAAACAAAGGAGACCGGAACGACTACTTTCTTCATTCCAGATAAAAAAATCTTCAAAGACAGTGAATTCAAATATAAGATCATTGAACAATTGATAAGAGAAAGAGCTTATCTTGTCCCAGGCTTAAAACTCCACCTAAAAAATGAGAGAAATGGGAAAATTAAGCATTTCTATTTTGAAGGGGGGATTTCTTCCTTAGTAAGATTCTTAAACCGTAATAAAAAACCTATTCATCAACCTATCTTTATCAGAGGTGAAAAAAATGGAGAAGATGATTTAAGAGTAGAAGCCTCTATTCAATATAATGATGGATTCTCTGAACATATAGAATCTTTCGTTAATGTCATTAATACCAAAGATGGGGGAACCCATTTAACCGGATTTAAAATTGCCCTAACTAGAGCTATTAATGATTATGCCAAAAAAAGTGGAATTATTAAGGGAAGTGGGTTTACTGGTGAAGATACTAAAGAAGGATTAACGGCCGTTGTCGCTATTAAAATCCCTACAGACATAATCCAATTTGAATCTCAAACTAAAGCAAAACTTAATAATGCTGAAGCACAAGGAGCTGTAGCTACTGTGGTTAAGCAAGGGATTGATACTTATTTCGAAGAGCATCCTAAAGAAGCAAGAAGAATTATTGAAAAAATAGGTTTGGCGGCTAGAGCAAGAATGGCGGCTAGAGCCGCTAAAGAAGCTGTCATTAGAAAAAGCGAATTTTTTAGTAATGCTTTACCAGGTAAATTGGCTGACTGTCAGGAAAAAGATCCTGCCTTCTCTGAACTTTTCATCGTTGAGGGAGATTCCGCTGGCGGCTGTTTTTCTGAAAATACTAAAATAGCTCTAAGTGATGGAAGAAAAGTCACTTTTAAAGAATTAGTCCAAGAATGGAAAAAAGGAAAAACAAATTATTGCTACACTATTAAGAAAAACGGAGAAATTGGTCTAGAAAAGATTGTTTATCCACGCCTGACTAAAAAAAGTACAAAAGTAATAAAAGTGGTTTTAGACAATAATGAATCTATCTCTTGCACCCCTAATCATAAGTTTATGCTGCGTGATGGTTCATTTATTGAAGCCAAAAATTTAAAACCAAAAATGAGCTTGATGCCTTTTAGAAAAACTCTCTCTAAGTTGAAAAATAGAATTACTATTAAAGACTATGAAATGGTCCTTGATCCCAAAACTCATAAATGGATTTTCACCCACTTATTGGCGGATCGATACAACCTTAGTTATGGTTTATATCACGAAAAAATTGGAACCCATAAGCATCATCTTGATTTTAACAAGCTAAACAACAATCCTGATAATATTATTAGGATGACTAAAGAAAAGCACCTTCAACTTCACCAAAAACATATTAAAAAAACTCTTCATAAAAAAGAAGTAATAGAGAAATGCAATAAAATAAAAAGGGGCCCTGAATATCGTCAAAAAATTTCTGAAACGATGAAAAAATTAAGTGGGATATTAAGTGCCAGAGCCAAGAAACAGTGGGAAAATCCAAAATATAAAAAGTATATGACTAAAAAATATTTGGAATTTTATTATTCCAATCATAATTATCGAAAAAAACTTTTAGAAAGATTAAATAAAGCTCAAGAAGATTACTGGTCTAAAGAAAAAAATAGAATAAACCAAGCACAAAAAGTTAGAGAATATTTTAAAAAACATCCAGAAATAAAACAACATCTATCAGAAAAGGCGAAAAAACAATGGCTAGATAAAAATCTTTTAGAGTGGCGAAGCCAAAAAACAAAACAACAGTGGACAGATAAATTCAGAGAAAAAAGAAAAGAAGCTTATGATAATGTTTACTTAAATACAAGTCTAGAATTTGCTAGAAAACTTTATGAGAAGTATGGCGATATTAGCTTATATGATGAGACAAGACTCAAACAACAGAAAAAAAATCATAATTTAGTGAAGTTAGGAACATTAAAGGACCGATTTTTCGACGGCAGTGAAGAAGTTATGTTAGGCGCAATAAAAAACTTTAATCATAAAATTAAATATATTGAGAAGGTAAAAGAAAAAATAGATGTTTATGATTTGGAAGTACCTAATACTCACAATTTCGCCTTAGCCAGTGGAATTTTTGTTCATAACAGTGCCAAACAGGGAAGAAATCGAAAATTTCAAGCGATTTTACCTTTAGGAGGAAAAATTCTTAATACTGAAAGAGCTCATCTTGATAAAATTATTAGTTTTGATGAGCTTAAAGATCTTATTATTGCTCTTGGTATGGGAATAGGGGAGACCTTAAATCCAAGTAAAGCCAGATATCATCGTATTATTATAATGACTGATGCTGATGTTGATGGACAACACATTGACACTCTGCTTTTAACTTTCTTTTATCGTCATCTAAAACCTATTATCGATAAGGGATACCTTTATATTGCCATCCCACCTCTTTATAAAATCCAAATAGGTAAAAATTCCTACTATGCTTATAATGATGAAGAAAAAGAAAAGATTTTAAATAAAAAAGCCAAAGGTGGTAAAAAAGCTAGCATTCAAAGATATAAAGGCCTAGGAGAAATGAATCCACAGCAACTTTGGGAAACAACCATGGATCCTGACAAAAGACTTTTAAAGAAAATTACTATTGAAGATTCAGAAAAAGCAGACGAAGTATTTACCATGCTTATGGGAGAAGAAGTGCCACCAAGAAAAAGATTTATACAGATGTATGCTAAGAATGCCGAACTTGATATTTAATTATTTAAACTAACCTGATTTAATTATTTAAACCATGACTAAACAAGATATTGGAAAAGTAAAATCAATAGAAATCACTGAAGAAATGCGTAAGAGCTATCTTGATTATGCAATGTCAGTTATTGTTTCTCGTGCATTACCTGATGTCCGTGATGGTTTGAAACCAGTTCATAGAAGAATTCTTTTTGCCATGCATCAAATGGGAATTTCTCATTCTTCTCGTTATACCAAAAGTGCTAAAGTCGTTGGAGAAACAATGGGGAAATATCACCCTCATGGAGACCAGGCCATTTATGACGCTCTCGTTCGTCTCGCTCAAGATTTCTCAATGCGTTATCCATTAATTGACGGTCAAGGAAACTTTGGTTCAATTGATGGTGATTCTGCTGCTGCAATGAGGTATTGTCTAACCGGCGATACTCTCATCCTAACTAACAAAGGAATCATTCCAATAGAAAAAATTTCAAATAAAAAAGAAGCAAAAATCAATTTAAAGGTAATTAATTATCAAGGTAAAAAAGTTAAAGCAAACAGATTTTTTGATTCCGGAAAACACCCTATTACCAAAATTACTACTAAACAAGGATATGAACTAAAGGGTTCTTTTAATCATCCTATTCTCTGTTGGGGATTAAATGATTTCGGTTTCCCAAATTTACAATGGAAACTTCTCCAAGAAATAACTCTTAATGATTACGTAATTATCAACAGGAATTTTTCTTTTTTCAATAAAGATAATTTAAATCTAAAGAATTTTTATCCTCAAAATCCTTCTAAATACAAAGATATTAAATTACCAAACAAAATGAACGAAAATCTTGCTTTCTTATTGGGAGCTTTGGTTTCTGAAGGTAGTTTTCATCAAAAACAAATAATATTTAACAATCAAAACTTAGAATTTTATACTAAGGTAAAAAAGATTATTAAAAACCAATTTCCAGGCACCAATCTCTATGAAAGAAAGGTAAAAGGAAATTGTCAAGAACTAAGCTTATATCATCAAAAGGCAGTAAAACTTTTAGAAAATATTGGTCTTGAAAATGTTAAGTCTGATAAAAAAGAAATACCTTTTGCTGTTCTTTATTCTAAAAAAGAAGTTATAAAACAATTCTTAGTCGCCTTATTTGAAGGAGATGGTTCTGTTGGTCTCCATAAAGACAAAAGACATCAAGGCAAATCAATAGAACTTAACTATAATTCGAAAAGTTTTAAGTTAATAAAGCAACTAAAAACTTTATTATTAAATTTTGGCATTGTAACGACTACTCCCTATCAAGATAAAAGAAATAATTGCTATAAACTTATCATTAGCGGGAAAGAAAACATCCAAAGATTTAAGAAAGAAGTTGGATTCTTTTCCTCAAGAAAAAAAACAGTTTTAAATCAAATTTCCGATATTAATCCTGAAAGAATGAGCAAAACAGACTGGATTCCTTCCCTAAATAATTATTTAAGGACTAATTACAACGATGAGTTCGTTAAGAAAAATAATTTTGACAGATATAATAAATTGGAAAAAAATTATCCACGTCTCAAAAAAATTCTAAATTATCAAGATAAAACTCTAATAGAATGGCTTTTAAAAAAGAGGTTTTTCTTTGATCAAATAAAAACTATTGAGAAACTTTCTAAAAAAGAAAATGTTTACTCTATCAGGGTTGCTGATCAATCTCATTCTTTTATCGCTAATGGTTTTGTTAATCACAATACAGAAGTAAAACTAGATAAAATAACTCAAGAAATATTAACAGATATTGAAAAAGAAACCGTAGAATTCAGAGAAAACTTTGACGCAACCTTAAAAGAACCTATTTATTTACCTTCAAGAATCCCTAATTTACTCTTAATGGGTTCTGATGGTATTGCTGTTGGAATGGCAACCAAAATACCTCCTCATAATTTGGGAGAAGTTGTAGATGCCCTAATAGTAATGATTGATAAAGGGAAAGTTATTCTTCCTGAAGAAGAAAACGGAGATGGTAAAAAAGATAAAGATTTTGAAATAAAGAAAATAAAGCTCGACCAAGAGGATAAAAATGAACAATTATTATCTCTAAGTTTCGAATCTAAAGCTACCATTGAAGAAGACTTAATTAAACACATTAAAGGTCCTGATTTCCCTACCGGAGGAACTATTTATGATAGGAATGAAATACTCCAAGCCTACAACACTGGAAAAGGTAAAATTTTAATTAGAGCTAAAGCAGAGATAGAGGAAATGAAGGGAGAAAAATTTAGAATAGTTATTAGTGAAATTCCTTATCAAGTTAACAAATCAAGACTTTTAGTCAAAATTGCTCAATTAATTAGAGACAAGAAGATAAATGGTGTTTCTGATTTAAGAGATGAATCAGATAGAGAAGGATTAAGAGTTGTTTTAGAACTTAAGAAAACTTCTCGTCCTAAAACCATCCTCAATAACCTTTATAAGAATACTCAGATGCAAATTAACTATCCAGCCAATATGGTTGCTTTAATTAATGGAGTCCCTTCTACTTTAAACTTAAAACAGATTCTGACTGAATTTGTAAAACATCGCCAAAAAGTAATTATTAAAAAAACTATCTTTGAGCTTGAAGGAGCTAAAAGACATGCTCATATTTTAGAAGGACTTAAAATTGCCCTAGATAACCTAGATGAGGTCATAGAAACCATCAAAAAATCAAGTGATGTTCAAAACGCAAAAGACAATTTAATACGTAAATTTAAATTAAGCGATGTTCAGGCTCAGGCTATATTAGATATGCAACTAAGAAGACTCGCCGCTTTAGAAAGAAAGAAAATTGAGGATGAATATAAGAAAGTATTAAAACTAATTGAATATCTAAAAGGGCTTCTTGCCGTCCCTAAAAAGATTTTAAACATTGTTAAAAAAGATCTTCTAGAAATTAAAGAGAAATATGCAGACCCAAGAAGAACTAAAGTCTATGTTCAAGCCTTAGACAGTTTTGAAGAAGAAGACCTTGTCCCTCAGGAAGAATG
>Ga0075122_10001132_pt1 | contig 19558 bp, 36 predicted proteins | sample AntAceMetag02UKB_FD_69790 | JGI IMG/M metagenome (GOLD analysis project Ga0075122, IMG submission 69790) | Saline lake microbial communities from Ace Lake, Antarctica - Antarctic Ace Lake Metagenome 02UKB | ecosystem: Environmental > Aquatic > Non-marine Saline and Alkaline > Saline | place...
GAAACGGTTAAGCATAAGTGTTGCACCCGATGTTACGAATATGTTAGCCCGCAAGCCTTCGAAATTGTTCTGTATGTAACCCTGATTGTCTGCTGTATTAATTGTATACTGATTCAGCTTCTGATTGTGATCCGGCACACTGAATGACTTAGTGTGACGGTAATGAATCAATGCCCATTCCAACCATGTCTCACCGAGATTCTGTAGTGTGCTGCTCATGTGCATGATCGGTATACGTGCATTCTCGTCTCCCCACTCCTTGATCGACAATGTGGCTCCTAACGTCCTTGGAGCACCACCAGACGTGTTTCCAAACGCCATAGGGTCTATACCTGTCAAACGATCTATCCAGCCTGTAAGGAGCTGTATGATCTGCACAGCTGCGGGTTGTAATGGAGTCGCTTGCATACGCTGGAACATCTTGCCAACTTCCAATCCTTCTGCCCACTCAACACCCAATTCTGTTGCAGATGCCGGATGTGCAAAATGTTTCTGGAAGTTCTCGACTGCGGTTGGTGTGTCGCCAAATGCACCTTTGAAGCCTACCAGACGATCACCTGAACCTGATGTCTGAAGATGAAGTGTTGCCAGACTAAATGTCTTGTTTAATAATTTCTGGGCAGGTTTGACAAAATGTGCTTCACCATATGGAAGTGGGTTATAAGTGTCTTCGTCAATGATTGGCTTATTCGGGTACTTGCTGATTGGAAGTATTTCCGGTTCTTCAATCTGAATGTCTCGTCCAACATACTTTGTCCGCTTGATACGTGGAACTGTGATATCAATACTTTCAAGATTCTCTGATTTGTAGCCTTTTTCGATAAGTAACTTCTCCGGATCAAACTCTTTCTTCTGCTCATCAGATATGTATACCAGAGTTTCAACGAATCCATTCTCATCCTGAGCCTTAAATAGTTTAGCATCAACATCGACCTTCTCATCCATCTCAAACCACTCTACGACAATATTAGACTTCTCATCATAGTAGTCACCTTCCTTCTTGATCTTCTCGTTATAAACTTCACGACCATCAGGTGCGAGCATGTAAATATCATAATCTTCTTCCATGCCAGTTACATATGCATGAGTCCTAAGTTTGGTAACAAGATCAGCATCACCTTTCAATCGTCTTGCTGCTGAGGCCAGTGGTACAAGTGTACGATACCACATCTTGTGAGCATCACTGAAATCAATCTCACTTGCATTCAATGGAACAACCATCTCCCATGGTAACTTGTCTTTAAACACCAACTCACCACGAAAGTAGTCCTGTTTGGGATCAAGTTCAATCCCTATCCATCCTAATCCTGTTATTATCTGAGACTGCACACTTCGACGTAATCGTATTGTACCATCACTTATATACCAGCAATGATTCCACAGCCCTTGTAAGGAAGTAAGCAAACTATGAACCTGCTCTTGCATTGCTTTCTCTTGCTCGTCTCCTGGGATGGCATCACGCGGCATGAACTTTGCAGTTGGTTGTGGTCCTACAATCTGGGCTATTAATGTACGGAATGCACGTCTCATGGCATTGAGAGTAATGTCCACTTGCCCTGTCTCACTCAATTCTTCTTCCTCATCCCCATCCCACTGAGCATTGAAATAGAACTTATTCTCTTCCTTCATCTCCTGCATACGATCACGGCGACTGGGATCATTGACTATACTTTCACATTCTTTCCAGTCTTCCTCAAGAGATTGTACTATTTTAATGTCTGCCATTACCGTAAACCTACGCGTGACAATTGATTACTTGTTCTGAGCAGCCTAACATACTCACGTGCTGTGACTTGTGATGTCCATCTATGAACTAAGGCATACGGATGATAATTCTTGCTTAAATCACGAAATTCATCTTCCCATTCAAGCAACGTCTGGACTTTCATCTTGTAGCTCCTGTGTAAGGATTGTATTTCTTACGTGCGAAATGAGCATTGACATCAGTGTCTTGATACTCACGTGGGTTTACTGTATCAACTCTTGATATGAAGTCTCCTGATGGTGGTGTGCCATGTTCCAGAATCATATCAATGACATCTCCCATATCATCATGCTCTACTGCCGGATATAACGTGAAAAATGACTTAACGTCACTCCAATTATCTTTCATCCACAGTCGCTTACTCTGTGTTATCGGTGATATGTTCTGTTCAAACCGATCCATTTTTGACGTGGTGTAATGTGAAATCATAACAAGTTTTGATATTAGTGGCCTTATTATATCGTATTTACCATACAAGTCTGTTAGTGCAACCTTCCGTACTGTTCGTAACAGTGATTCTGATCTGTTCTTCTCAATGAACCCACGATGGCACTGAAACACTCTCATTTGCCTAAACATCTCAATCATCGCTTCTACCGGATCACTACCACGACTCGACCATTTGTCCAACATGATGTAGTCAGATGACTTTGTAATTCCGATTGTTCCTATTGCTGTATCATCTGCTTTCTCACTGTCTGATTCGGCTAAATCCATCGCAGTGTATGTGCGTAACAGGTGATACTTCAATCCTGCGCCACATCAGATGTTCCATATTCTGTAACATCTTCCAACTCTTTCAACGCAGCACTACCAGGAGATGAATCTTCTTCAAACTGTTCGGCTTTTATCTTGGCATTGTGCTTCATTACATGATCTACACATGATGCCTTTGTTGCTATGAATTGGACAGTGTTGGGAGTGAATACGCGATTGATGTTGCCTGAATTGCAAATTGGACACTTACCGTAATCATCACCAACTATGGTGTCTTCCCACAGATAATCACACGATCCACATAATATGTCAATTGTTCTTGTCATTAGTTTAGTCCTATGTCTTGTTCTTGCACAAACACTGGCATACCCTGATAAATGTCAAACTTGTTCCCACCAACATCCCAATATTGCAAATCATCAATGTTAAACATGCGTTCACCGTATTTGTAAGGCATGTTCATTCGCTCTTGAAGCCAGTTGCCAAGTTTACCATTACGTTCAGCTTCTTGCATCTCTTTGTACAAGCGAGCGGTTGGGAACATTGCTTCCCAAATTGACTTGCCGTTCACTGTGTCAGGATTTCCATCTTCGTCCTGAAGTATCGAATATCGTAAAAACTTGAATCTTGAATCTTTGTACAGTTTCTCAGCCAGACATTGTGGATGAAGTGATGTGCCTAAGAATCTGATCTTACCTTCCTTGATCTGTCCAAGCTTATGCCTCCACTTCATTGCTTTCGAATATATGACTTCATCATCAAACCAGTTGCTGGCATTTGTTAAGTTTGTTTCTGTCTTAACGTCTTTGTTCGATTGTGGATCATCGACAACGATGAGTGATGGTGGCGACCAATCACCACCTGTTCCCCTGATTTGTGAACCAAGACCTTTTGCGCGTAACCATATGCGATTGGCAAACTGGACACTCTTTTTCTGTGTCTCAAACTTCTTCTTGACAACCAACTCTCCGAAGTAGTAGTGTATAGCTGTCGACTGCTCAATGACGGTAGTTATTTTATCCACATGGCGTTCAGCTTCCTCAATGGTTGCACTTACTATGACAATGTACGATTCTAAACTGAACAGTATTTGGCGTAATGGGTAAGCAAAGCAGATTGTTGGTGTTTTGCCCAACTTACGTGGTGCTATTACGCCTGCATATATCTCATTGCTGAGAATGAGCTTGAATATTTCCCTGTGTGCATCACTGAACTCAACGAAGAATGCATCAGGAAACAGTTTCTTGCAAAAGAACTCAAAGTCTTTAAAACATCTATCTCTGAAGTCCTTCTTTGTGAAAGACTTTCGCTCAAGGTTGAGATTTATCACTGTCTCCACCCATTACTCATCACATCCCATTATTCACCTACCTTCTTATGACTCATACAGTACCTAGAATCATTCACAACCTTACCTTTGCACTGTTTTCCTGATTTAGTAGTAGCTTTACACTGTGATTGTGTCTCAGACTTCTCAGGAGCCTTTCTAATCGATCTTTTTGATTTGGTAATAGTTTTGGTCGTCTTTGGTGGTGGTGGTGGCTTAGGATTGCTCTCAGGAAGTGTTTCAAGTTGTGGTTCTGGTTCTGGTTCGTCTGGTACTTCAGACAGGTCAAATACCCATATGGGAAATCTATACAATTGTGGTGCTCCACATATAATCATTTGTGCAACTACCCACAAACTTCCTTCGTCATCATATGTTTCGATAATTCGTGGTGTTTGTCCCATCATCCATTCAGCACCATGTTGGTACTGGATTATCATGTCAGTTATGGGAAGGTTTCGATCAATGATTGATACTTTATTACTAATGTCCATTATCACTTACCTCCGTAAATTCGGCAGCCTCTGTGTTTGTTTCAACAAGATACTTTGGATCACCCTGAAATATTTGATTGTCCTCGATCTCACGTTGTGTATTGCGTTCAAGTCCTGACCAGTTGCCACCAAATGTATTCATTGTTGACATCCACATGGCAAAGTACTTCACATACTCTTCCGGCTTGACGTACTTGGCGGTCATTTTCTTCTGGAGATCATCCATAATCAACTTCGCACGTTCTGGTACATCATCAAGTTCAAAATCCATTAAATCTCCTGCTTTGAAGTTTTCTACCCAGAACTTACATGCTTTGGTGAATACTTTTGATTGGAATATAGCGGCGTTGCTGCCTGTCTTACCCCTGACTTTGAGCTTTGCGGCATCCATGTCAAGTGTACGAAGATACCAATAGGCAATTGCGTATATGTCGCTATGTTTCATGTGGGGAATATAACAGTGGAATGTGTGAAAGTCAAGGTAAAAGTGGGGAGAAATACCCCACATGAGCTGTAGGGATTGTGTACGTTGATTGTGTGAAGTGGCTAAAATTAGCCATTTATGTATAAATTGGGCAGATTATTTTGTCAATCTCTCTGAGAAATCTGCTTTCACCTGTATTTTCAGGTCACTCAGTTCATTTGGGCATTACCCAACATCAGGTGCATGATGGGATTTGAACCCACAATCGCCAGAACCACAGTCTGGTGTTCTACCAATTGAACTACATGCACAGCAGACACACAAGGATTCGAACCTTGAATAAACAGTCCCAAAAACTGTTGCGTTACCAGTTTCGCCATGTGCCTGTGTTTCACTCTCTTTCTTTCTCAATCTCTCTGTCCATAAACTCACGATCAACACGTTCATTGGGGTAATCGTTAATGATGGATTCATCATATGATGATCTGCACATACCACATTGGATTCCTTTCTTGGTTCTTTCGAGCCATCCGACTTCACACTCAGGGCATGTTGATAATATTGGTTCATAGTTCGTTTTCCAGTTACATGATTTGCATTGCCAGCCATCAGCCATTCTACTTCCAGTAAGTTTCGTTATGAATCCATCATCACACATAGGACAGTGGCCTAATGGTAATGCTTCTGTATGATCACAGTGTGTACGTCCAAATTGATCACATGCAAGGAATGTGCCATTGATGGATACACGTTTAACGAGTTTGCCTTTCTTGCACTTTTTGCAGTTTCCGTAGGTTGTCATGATGATCCTTGTGTTAAATAGCAAACACTGCCAGCAATCGGAGACCAGCAGTGTTTGGGGTTAGGGGGAACAAAGTATGTCATGTTGGTTATTGCAAGGATTGTGCCAAATCACCAAAAAAGTACTTATCACGTGCATCACATAATTCTTTTGCCATAGCCATCCAATTCCTATCTGAACTACACTTCATGCAAATTCCTTTATATAATGGCCTATGACAACCACAATCGACACATGATGGCACTGGAACCTGACTTGCAATAAACCCTATGCCAAGTGATTTCATGAATGAGCGTCTGTTCATCTTGTTATCCTATCAGTCCCACAAGCATCATCAGACAAGCCACTATCTCTCAAATCAGGTTCTTTCACCCATTCCGTTCCGTTCCATGTCTTGTTAAACTTCTCTTTCATGACGAATGCAAGCCAGAGTTGTTCCATAGAGACATAGTGCATTGAGTTACATATCTGACTTTTACCAACAAAATGATGTGTTGTATCACAAAAACTATTAAACCAATCGCAAAAACATTCAAGCTTATATTTATACGAACCTAATTCATTAATCCATGAATCTGATGTTTTTAGCATCTCCTGCAACTGATCCTGGCGGGGAAGCCAGACAAGCTCTTTGTGATCCCTACTATCAAGCATAATATTAACAGTGTATCCTTTGTCATCAACTACAAAATCATGCCATTTTGGTTGTTCCCATATCTCCTGTATCTCACTCGCTTGCTTACACATCTCAATATATTCTTTATTTGTGTCCATTTGTGTCCTCCTAACATAATTAAACCCCGCAGTGACAAACCAACATTCAGCTACGGGGCAGCTTCCCACTCCTGAGAATTAGTGATAAGTGTGCAATCACTGTGCCAATGTCACAAATTCCCATATCATCACTGCAAATCCTAATATACTGATGATAAGAAGTGTGATTGCGAGTTTTGTACGATCAGTCATCAGAATAACATTTCCTCAATATTACTAATCATACTTCTTATATCAGCATTCAACTTTTGCACTTTTTCCGGTGTTTCATTCAGGAATTTCAGCAATGATGGTTCTTCCTCAACAGTTGATGGTGGTTTATCAGAAGATGGTTGTACTGATGATTGAATCCTATCCATCAATTTTTGTAATCTATTTCTTGTACCATCCAACTCACATATTGCAAAATAGCAATCTAAGTATTTTGTTTCATGTTGTGACTTAACCTGTGAGTAACCCGATGTTGTGTACGTTTCACTTTTACAATTATTTCCATCCATTATGTGTCCTCCTTGTGAATGTGTTAGTGGGGCAAGCAGGGATTTGACAAGATGTGGATTCCAGTACCAGAATTTCTCCATCGCCCGATGCGACACATAACTCGTATAGTCACCCTGCATGATATTAAAGTGTCAACACGGATTCCTGTTGCAGTTCAACCTATGTGCTTTAATATCCACTCTACTCGCATTGCGTTACCTATTCCGCCATTGCCCCATTTAATTGTATGCCAAATCATTTGTTAACATTGAACCAATCGCCATTTAGATTATTAGCTGTGCAATGTATGTAATTGCGTAAATCACGAATCTTAGCTAATGTCATAAGATCATACTTATATGACTTATCTGTATCTAACGCATGACACAAATCATTTGCATCTTCCAATGTTTCAATTTCAATTGTTACAGTGAATGGCTTAAACTCATGATGTTTACGATCAAACCAATATTTCATTATGTCCTCCTAATGTGTGTTAGTGATTATTCCGATGCGAACGCAAGTGAGTTGAGGAATGAGAGCGTCAATGTGTGTGTGTATAATGTGCCAGCACGAAAGATACCACTGTCAGTCCCGCAAGCCTTTTCATGATTACTCACATCGCTGTTAGGGAATCGAACCCTACCTTCCTACTGAGCATGATCTCAGATTGCTGGCATGTGAGTGTTAGCAGATATTGTGCCATTAAACAGAAAAAGCGTCCATATGCACTGAACGCTCTAACTGTGGTCGACCTATACCATCACTTGTATGCAGATACCATGCCAAGAAAATTATAAAATTTATATTGCGGAATCGGTGTAAGTGAAACAAACGTTGACAGAGTGGATTGTTATATTATTTTTTTTTATAGAGGGCGTCATCACTTATACTACTATCTCATCAACCCACCCGGTCGAAAGGGCCTTCGTGGGTCTGCGCTCCCGTGATATTAACAATCCTTTTTTCACCCGGCCACAGTATATCCCGGCATTCACCTGATAAACATGCCATTAAACGTGCATATAGCCGTTATAAGCGATGTTATCACACACAGGTATATCATAGCATGTGTATGTGTGTATGTGTGTCTACGTGTCTGTGAGTGTACACATGTATGCCCGGGTAATGTGTGCTATATAATGATGTGTAACACACGCTATTACAGTATGTTGTCACACTGTACACTCTAAGTGTGTGTTATCATTGGGTGTTACTCTTGGCATGTATATTGCACATGAACACAAGTGTAAAGAATCCCGACAGTATTGCGTGTTACAGTGTGGTAACATATGCAGGGGATAATGGGATATTGTGGGTTGTAAGTGTATGAGAAACAAGGTGATTAGATGATGTTCGGTGTAAGTGCTTGTTATTTTGGCATAGTTGTTGTTGATCAATCATATGTAAATCGGAACACGCTATTATTAGTGTGTAATAATTACATAGTCAATGAGGTGTCACAATGTATAACTTTCTAACAAAAGAACAGTATCAACGCTTTTCTGTGTTTGTGCAGGAGTTTTTTCATGATATGCACTACCATGAATATTGTGACACAAGGCAAGATTTTGTTGATTATGAAGATGAAAATGGTATAATGTCACGTGACACATTTGTTGAAAGGATAAACATTCGTAGACAAACAAAATAGGGCACACATCACATTTAATTGAGGGCACACATCATGAAATTACATTTGAGTGAAACACAACGCCAACACATCAGCCTTGTCAATGTCAACCAGGGCAAACGTGATAAGGATGTAATCAAGCTACGCACACAACAGGCACGTAACACTTGCGAACACACGTTCAATATGACAGTTGTTAAGCCAGTTATCAAGCTAAGACGTCAACAAACCATTGAATTAATTGAATCATTGAATAACTAACCTTGTGAGGTGCGACATGTTAGTAGAAACATTACAGTATAAAGGTTTTGACATTGAAGTGTATCAAGATGAACTTGCACAGGATCCCCGTAATGAATGGGATAACTTTGGTAAACTATCGATGTTTCATAATAGGTATAACTTGCCTAATGATGAAAGTATTGACATCGATGAAGCAAAAGAGATTCAATCAAGCAATGACTATATTTGTCTGCCTGTTTACATGTATGACCATTCAGGAATCACTATCAACACAAACGGTTTTATATGCCCGTGGGATTCCGGCCAAGTTGGCGTAGTGTATGCAAGCAAGCAAGATATTAGAAATGAATATTCTTGTAAACGTGTTACAAAGTCGATCCGTAATAAAGTTATTGACTTACTCAAATGTGAGATACAAACATATAACGATTATTTGACCGGGAGTGTATATTACTACAAAATTGATATTGGTAGTTATTTTGATGCATGCGGAGGATTCTACGGGAATGATTTTGCTAATAATGGTTTGTGTGAATATTCACACAACGCAATTGATTGTTATATTGAAAATATACGCAAAAGTAAACAAGAAGCAATCAAGACATTTATCCGCAACCACGTACCACTTGTAACACGTATGCATGAATTAACAGCGTACACACTATGAAACACTTCACATCAATCATAATCACACTGATAACGCTTGCATATTTCGTTATTGCGAGCATGTATATCATTCCTTAGCTTATGAGGTTACACAATGAAATCAAGTACACAGTTCAATCATTATCTTAACATTAAATCCAAATTTAAAGATATGTTTTCGCGTTGCATAACATATCAATATTCACATCTAATATTGATTGATGAAAGGAACAAAATATTCAATTGTAACAGTTGGCTAAAGTTAACAACAAGGAATAGGAATTACTTTCATGGCATGTTTGAGCAATTCAGCGACGAACTACATCGGCATTATGTCAAGTGGTTTCATTACTATTATAATTTAAGTAATTATGCCATATATGTTGAAAAGTGGGAACAACTGCCGCAAGGTAACAGGGATCAATTATTATTCAAATCAGGTTTCTTTTATCCAGAAACATTTAATAAATTCTCTGATTAAACAACTAACATAATGAGGTTACACAATGAAATCATTTAAGTTTAACGGTTGGTTACCAGTATTCACAGGTTTCTATGGTACAATATTTCAATCAGATAACAATGAAAGTAATGAAATCGATAAATTTACAGAAATTAGGCAAGAGAAGCGATTGCAAGGTGACATTGATTTCTATTCTGATGTTCAATTTGACTATGATGCATATAATAAAAACGTAGCTAAACAGTGTTGTAAGTATCTTGAATTTGAGTTACAGCAATTAAGTATTGTATTAAGTCTGAAGTATGATAGTGTATCGTCTCCACGTGAGTACAACTTCACAAATGATTCAATCAATTGTGAGTATGAATTGACAGTTGACAACATCAAATCAATCAAGCAATATGTTAAGGCTAACATTGCTGACTTTTGTAAGTATATTGAGAGTAGATATACAAGCTGTAGTGGATTTATGTCGCATTATTCCAATAATATTATTGACTGGATGAATAGTACTCATATTAAATTGAACTACAATAACGAACATCAGTTTTCATCTATCATTCAATTCATTTGTGATAATGAAGGAATCGATGATTATTCAATGTATGAAAGTTTAGAAGTGTATATTAATCTTACTGATAATCAATATGATAATGTTACTAACAAACACTATTGTAACGATTGCCAGGAGTTTTACACAACTGAGCATGACTTTGGCAAAGGTGAACAGGAAAAGTACAAGGATATTGTTGGGCATTACCCACTTATAACACGTGATATTGATTTGTGCCCTTGCTGTAATAATGAAATATGTGTATAATTCACACATAACCCACTTGTAACGAATGTTATCACATTAGACAAGTGTTTGTATGTCTACATCATTATCGTTCGTTACATGGCTTGTATGAAGCTTAAAATATATAACAAGGGGAAACAAAATGACTATGCGGAACTTTATCAAAGAAAACAAGCAAGAACTTGATAACTGTATTAAATGCGCAGTTGGTGAAAATGCAAGACTTAACAACGATGAACGTCGTTTATGGATACTTAACGATGAAGGCTTGTATAATTGGGCACGTAGTAAAAACGTGCGTATATGAATAAACGTGATCAGCAAATGACATATACATGTTACTGCCCGGAATGCAAGAAACTGTATAAAGTCAAATTGTACTTTCTTGTAACGGCACGAACATACAGAGTAAAATCACGTATTTACCCAGTAATGAAGTGTGAGAAGTGTTGCCCCAAAGCATACGGACATTACGATTATGTATGAAATCATATAAGATTATATAGCTTATATAGCTTGTATAAGCTAATAACAGTTGTTAGCATGTTGTTAAGCATGTTAGTATACAATTATGTATCATTCAATCAATTGGAGGTTATACAATGAAAGTTAAAAGTATGAAATCAGCACGTGGTAATGATGTACCTAATCAGTTTATCATTGATGACGTAGCAATTGAAATACCTAATACATTTTGCTTGTCTATGGGAACAATGTTTCAAAGTTATAACAGTAATGTGGCATTTAGAGCAAATGGCACAGTATACCTTGATTCTCAAGATTGGGATTACTCACGCACAACCGGCAAATATCGTAATCAGTTCTTAAATGAAACCAAAGCGGATACACAACGAAAGATTGATAGTGGTGAATATAAACTTGTTGATTTGAATTGATCAGGGGGAATAATGAAAGTATTCGCATTTATCACACAAATACTATACCATTCAATCATGCCGGCATTTGTGTTTGCGCTGGTGTGGAAAGTGATGCACATATGATCATACGCATACATTTCACAAACCTGTCTCACTTCATACGTTACATGACCAAACATCATTGGAACAATGTCAACGTCTTGAACCGGGCGAATGGTGTATCATTGGATCGCATGGAGTGGTATTATGAACGGGAATGTATCAAGCGCGGTGTTGATCCATACCAAACTAATTAAAACATAACAAGGAGTAATATTATGACACATTTTTGTAACAGGGCATCAGAATCAGCAAGAAACAATGTGGACTCAACGACGGCTTTGGATATTTCAAAGTCTTACTACGATTTTTTGAGAAAAGAGAAAAATGGAGCGCTCGGAAATAGTATCCATTTGCATACTTGGGGAAGTCTCAAAGAACAGTTTCAAGAAAATAAAGATGAATTTATAAAAAAAGCAGAGTTGTACGCATCTACAATCAAGTAACAGGAGTAAACAATGGATGAACATATAGGACTTACAAAATCACCAATCTTGTACATCATAGGTAATACTAATATACCTACTCCATACATATACCAAGATTAAAACAAAAATGGTACACGTTCAACAATCAATACAAAACGTCAAAAGTCACGTAAGAAGAAAAACAAACGGGCCAAGTTATCAAGACGGAATAATCGTTAAATTTTACTGGCACATCATTTGCATAAATGGGCGACATTCCCCATACTAACAAATTGGAGCTTATACATTATGAAAACCAATTGTACTATATGTAGAACTTTAACTGCTACTGAAAACCTACCAATATATGTGATTGGCAGTGAGGGATTAAACGTATGCCATTCATGCAAAATGACAATCACCCATTACATACAAGATATGATGCATATTGCAGGTAAAGTATACATACAAGCAAAGAAGGAATCTAAATGACAACAGGTATTCAATTCCCAGATCATTCAATGAGTGGTATTGCATTACGTTATGCAAACATTATGGCACAACGTTTCGAATCCCCTAAGCTGTTCTGGTATTTCTCATTCATGACATGCTTATCATCACTTGTTGCTGATAAGGTAATTCTTGACGGCGCACTGAAAACGCAATTACGCTTATATACGATAATGTTGGGCTCATCAGGATTAAGCCATAAATCTTGGGCTGGTGAGTATACGTATAAGTTCTTTCATAGTCTATTCGGTGACTTGTTTCCTGTATGTACTGGGGCTAATAGTGCCGAGGGATTAATTAACGTGTTGAAACGTGAGAAACGAGTATTGTTTTGGTTAGATGAATTACAACATTTTATTAAGAAGGCTTCTATAAGTGGGAGTGTGTTGCTCCAGGTTGTCAATACGTTATATGAATCAAACCGTGAGCAGATTGAGAAGTCACAAGAGAGTATCAATATCGATGATGCATATCTCTCATTGATGGCAGCAAGCACAATGGAAACATATGAGAAGATATTCACTCCTGAATTTCAAGCTATCGGATTCCCTGCGAGATTGTTTATTGTCCCTGCTGAACGTAATCACAAGGTTTCACGTCCACGCAATATTCCAGATGATGAAATCAACCCTATACGTGATAAACTGCTTCAGCTTTATGATAGATGTAAAGATGGTAAAGTTATCACAATGACAATTAAGGCAGATCGACTGTATGATGAATGGTATCATGATTTGCCAGATAGTGAGTATGTAAATAGGTTAGATGGTTACGCGCTCCGACTTATGGCACTACATGCTTTGTCTGATGGTCGTGATGAAGTTCATGATGAGATTGTGGAACGAGTTGCAAGCATATGTGATTGGCAATTGAAAGTCCGTAAGCAATATGCTCCATACGATGCAGATAATCAACTTGCTGAATTGGAACAAAAGATAATGCGACATTGTGCCATCTATACACCAACTGAGAGAGAGCTTAAGGTTGCCATCAGAGTACAGAAATACGGTTATGGGTTATACGGGAAGGCCATTGATAATCTGGTGCGACATTCAATGCTTGAGAAGGTTGAAGATGGTCGAACTCAGCGATTGAGTGTTATTGAGTGAGTACAAGCCCATATAAGCTTATATACTTATGTGATATTGTGATCACTGTTACCTGTGAAACTGCATACATAAGTGCATACACCCACTTTTCAGAGTGTAAGTGTGTTGTTTCTATTGCTTTTGCTCTGCCCCTGCTGGCACTCTATAGATATAAATAACATATGTATATATAAAGGAAATGTATGCACTTCATACTAAATCGTAACGGACAGAGAGTCATAATGTGTATACAAAAGTTGTATGCAGATGTGTATGCACTTAGCAAATAATCATTCACAAGGAGGAACAATGAAATTTACACGAAAAGGACACGGTCGTATATATGTGAAGGATGCTATTGATATACCAAAAGTCAATGCAATTATAAAAGAAATGGATGAGTTTGAGTATGAATACTTACCTAATAATATGATTACAACATATGAACGGTATCCTGAAACTGTGTATATTGGTAAATTTGATGAGCTTAAAACTGATGTGTTGACTAATATCTGTTGGAAAACTGGTATATGTATATGGTGCTATGATGAAGGGAATGAATATGACAATATGTAAATTAACAGTCTATGATAATACACTTTAACTTTTAACTAACACAGGAGGCCATACTATGGGTCTAATGAAGCGCGAAGATCGCGTACAAGGTGGTAATCAATATTCACCCGGTAACGCAGTTGTAACATTGAAAACGTTGTTGTTTGATACGCCAAAGGGTTGGGAAGGTCCAGCATTAAGCGTTGATATGCAATGGGATGGAATGCCGGAGGACAAGAATGACGTGCTTTATGGTGCGGGAAATGTGCAGTTTGACAAAGACAACAAAACCATACTCAAGAATGATGACGATCTGCTATCATTGGCAAACTCCACTCGTGCTGCTGAATTTATTGATAGTATTATTGATGCTTGCAAAGTTGCTGGTGTCGAACTTAATGATTCTGAATCTGTCGCTATGTTCGAAGGGTTGCAGGTCAAGATGAAAGAAGAACCGGTTATTGACAAACGCACCAACAAACCATCAATGCGTGAAGGTAAAGACGGAAAAGAATACCCACGTACTTGGTTGTTGGTCACTGATGCTATCGGTTTCGCAGATGCCAAATCAACCAAGAAATCATCCGGTAATGCCAAGAAAGCTGAACCTGCTGGTAAAGGCGAGCTTCCCAAAGAGAAACATGATGCCGTCAATGATGCCATTGAAGCTGGTGCTGAATCATTTGTTGCTGTGCGTAAAGCACTCAAAGCACTTGATCCACCATTGAGTTTAACATCGGATGAAGCTGCAATTGTTCGTGGCAAGCAATATCTCGATCTGTAAACACATTCACTTATTGCAGAGTTGGGTGTATGCTTGACTCTGCAATATATTCTCATACTCACACAGATCAATTCTAAGCAACGTTCATACACATAGTCATACATTGAGTCACATATACATATATCATTGCTTAGAATCAATATTTAACATGTTAGGAGGACACAAAATGTTAAGACTGAACAAGCATCTGCTTGATGCTATTATGAAAAACTGCAAAGTCACACCACAGGAGTTTCTTGAATGGTGTGATAGATGGAGGGATGAGTGTCATGTATACAGTATGGAACCATGCAATATTGAAGAATTAAATGGTTGCTATATAAATAATCATGTTTATAAACAGAATAAAAAGAATTTAAATAGTAATGATCAAGTCAGGTACTGGTCTTGGATATGTGCATGTAAAGAATCGACAGAGAACTTTGACACATTACGCAAACAATTAATCAAAATGTATAAATTAGAACAGGAGGCATAATGCAAAAATTCAAACAATACGAACGCAAGTCAATTGCTGAAATGCGAGACATTGATTCACTGGAAACGAAACAAATGTTACTCGAAATGAATGTGAGCATATCAGCAGCAGATATGGAACTCAGTAAGGATGAATTTGCCAAAGGTATGATTGGGCGAAGTTTCAAGAATCATCAGGACATGTGGTATATCTCAAAATCATCCATGGAAGGTATGGAAATCACACCTGTCACTGAACGCAAACTTATGAATGTCATGTGTGAGTTCAAGCCAAACGATAAACAATATGCATTCTTCACATATCATGATATCAAACCAGGACAACAAGTTGTAGTTGATCTCGGCACACGAAGTAAAATTGTCACAGCAACGACACCATCAACAAGTAATATTGATCCTAATGCAACATCATGGATTGTCACACCTATTGACATGAATGCTCATAATGAAATAATTAACAATATCATGGAGGACAAACAATGAAAAATTATATCATGTTAAACGGCAAACAAATCGAGTTATCTGATGAAACCGCTGCTGAAATGTCAAAACAATTAACAAAACAGACATGGGCGGAAAAAGTTATTGCAAAGTACCCGAAAATAGGCGATCCAACTATGCCAAACACCACACACCCACTTGAAGTTGTTGCTGATAGAATTATTCGTATACCATTACCAAGTGCGAATACTGGTTGGACATTCGCTGTGTTTGATCTCACAAAAAAAATATGTGAAGAGTTTAATGCTTATCCAATTCACTTCACAGACAATGATAATAGTAATTTCTTGTATATAAAAATGAGTTACTAATGGGCTTACTAACTGATTCACAACTACGCCATAGCACAATCAAAGGTGAACCACTCATACTGTGTCATCCTAACATACCTAAGTCCTTGCATGGTGTCAACCCACGTACACACATGGGTACGAAATGGTGGGATGTTGAGCGCAAGAAAGCGTATTCACTCAAGGATCATCACTGTTACGCTTGTGGTCAGCACATGAAAGCAAGTATACGACCATATCTCGAAGCTCATGAGGAGTATATGTACGATTATGAAACCGGTGAAGTACGACTCACTCGTATCGTGGCATTGTGTCATGAGTGTCATAGTTTCATCCATAGTGGATTACTTGCAAAAAAAGCACAAAAAGGTGAAATCACGTTTGAGTTTCATGATATGATTGTTGATCGTGGTTGTCAGATATTGGAAGATGCTGACCTGTTGGATGAGTGGGAATCACGCCATAATTTCATCATTGATCACTTGGATTGGAACGACTGGCATATGATAATGCCAGATGGCAAGACGGTACACCCTGATCTTAAATCAATTGAAGAATGGGAGAAATTCTATGGAAAATAAATATGTAAAAGTTCCACTACAACGAGGATTCACTGCAAAGTTTGAAAAGTTATTCAAAACCATTGATGGACTTGGTGGTAACATAATTGGTGGTTATGCACGTTACTGCGCATCTCCACGATCTAAGATTGAGAAGCCTGGGGATATTGATGTGTATCCCAATAATGAAACTGCTTACAATGATCTGTTGGATTACTTCACATCTACTGGATTAGTAGTAAAAGATCAAAACGACGTAGCCATCACATATGAGAAACACACAAACACACCACTACCTGTTCAACTTATCAAACCTGTACGTGAAGGTAAGATTATCACATATGGTAGTATTGAAGAGATACTTGATAACTTTGACTTCACTATTGTCAAAGCTGCTGTGATAAGTGCTACTGAGTGTCTTGTGCATAAAGACTTCATTGAACATGAGAAACGTAAGCATCTTGTACTCACTAATATCCATTGCCCAATTAGTAGCATGTTCAGGTGTATGAAGTACTACAACAAATATGGTTACTGGTTGAAACCAGTTGAGGCCATCAAACTGTTCAAAAATTGGGATGAACGCACACAAGACTATCGTGATAAACTCATAACATTTTGTGAACAAGCAGATCATTACAATGAATCTGACCCAACAACTCACACATTATCAGAAGAAGAAATAATGGAATTTGAACGGATGATGATGTTAGATTAAATTATAGGAGGACTAATGCGAAAACACCAACGAGTAGAAATACTACGCAATGCAGGTGATCTGAAGATACCCATGACAGACATCACAGCAATCAAGTGGGGACCGGTGACAATTGAAGACACTGCCACAGGTGAAGAGTTCACATTGCGCCGTGTGGACTTGCGATTAGCAGGTCACAAGACCATCGAGACTATCAACCACAAAGGCAGCTACCACCCAATTGATGATGATGGTAAAGCATCACCACTCGGATTACCCAATGCTAAATGTGTGGTTGAGGATCAAGACGGACGCCAATGGGCACTCACACGAATTAACTAAACGGAGACTCATATGATAGACGGATTCACAAGACCTGACTCAAAGGCATCTGACAATCTCATAATCAGCATATCAGGTATTGGTAAAGCTGGTAAGACATCAGTAGCTTTGACTGCACCACCACCCATAGCTTACTGTGACTTCAACATACGTGATCGTGGAGTTATTGAGAAGTTTCCACAGGTTGAGATATACAAACGTAAATATGTATCATCAGACACTAACACGGACAACCAGGATGATTGTATCACAATATCAGATCAGTTCAAGGATGATTATTACGAACTTCTCAAAACTGATGGTATCAAATCAATTGTGATAGACACTATGACAGATTTCATCAAAACTAAAAAGATTGCTGATCTTGGCACACTCGCTATACCACCAACAGCAGCATTCAAGTGGAAAGATACATATTCATATTTTGATGACTTAATCCGTGCAGCATTTAATTCTGATAAGAATCTGATATTCATCCATGAAGTACGACCTGAATTTGCTGATAACAAACCCACAGGTGACTTCTATCGGGACAGCTACAACAAGATGGAAAACCGTGTTGAGATGGAATTGTTCCTATGGACTGTTGTTGAGAAGGAATCACTTGTCAGCACCAGTGTTGAGTATCGTATGCAGTATGTGTTTGATGGTCGTGGTAAACTCAAGACGGGATATATGCTGAATGAGTTTGATGGTGGGATGTGTCTGGAAGGTGGGTTGCCACAGGTATGGGCGGATCACTTTGGAGGTGATCCTGATGACTATAATCACACATTGGAGGAGTAAGTTATGGAATTTAACATCTTTACAAAATACTGTCAGTATCATGTTCAAGGTGCTCATGTAGGTGCTGGTGATTATTGTGAACGTGAAGAAATGGAATGTTCAGAACAAGATTGTCCATTATTTGATCTGGCAAAGAATAAAACACTACGTGATGTTTTTGGAGACGAAGATGAGAAACGTTAATCTATTTGACTACGTTCACTACTCACCACTCCACTGCACAGCTATGATCATTGGCTATTTTGGTCGTATGTATGTGTTGGCAGTTGGTGATATGGTTACTGAAGATTATGTGTTGGCTGATGCAAGTGATATTGGAGTGTTGGTATGATCATAATTGATCCACGCCAGGGCAGTAAGTGCCTCGCCAAACACATCCCAGGTGCAATTCTTGAAGAGCTTGACTCTGGTGATGTCATGATCATCTCCAACACAGGTACATATGCTGCCATCGAACGCAAGACAATTAGTGAAATGGTGTCATCCATGCAAGGTGATAAACGTTTCACAGGATTCCAACTTGGTAAGATGGAACAAGAGTATGATCATCGCTGGCTTGTGATAGATGGGTATCATAAGATCAGTGATGATGGATTGATGAAATTCTATCGTCGTGGTGAGGAACATGTGAATTATATGTCGTTCATGAATCATCTTGTGAGCATCGCTGTTAACCGTGACATCATCCTTGCACCACAATTATTCTGGAATGATAAACAATCGGCAATATTCATCAAGGCTCTGGCCAACTGGTACTCACATCAGGACAAACATACAAGTCATACAGGTACATATAGTGGTCGTACCAGCCTGATGTATAAGTCCACACGACTGATGAAAGTGGCATCACAACTTCCAGGCATTGAGCATAAGATTGCAGGACGTGTGAGCAAACACTTCAGCAGCATATATAGTATGATCAATGCACCAGCTGAGAGTTGGCAGGAAGTTGAAGGAATCGGAAAGAAGAAATCACAAGCAATCATTGAATCAATTCATGAGGATGAACAATGAACCA
>Ga0075122_10001134_pt1 | contig 19534 bp, 18 predicted proteins | sample AntAceMetag02UKB_FD_69790 | JGI IMG/M metagenome (GOLD analysis project Ga0075122, IMG submission 69790) | Saline lake microbial communities from Ace Lake, Antarctica - Antarctic Ace Lake Metagenome 02UKB | ecosystem: Environmental > Aquatic > Non-marine Saline and Alkaline > Saline | place...
TCATATTATTGATCCATATAATGGAAAGCATGATTTAGAAAAAAAACTTATTGTTGCTGTTGGAGATCCAGATAAAAGATTTTCAGAAGACGCACTACGTCTAATGAGAGGAATAAGACAAGCTTCACAAATGGGGTTTCTTATTGAAGAAAAAACAAAAAACTCAATTAAAAAAAATGCCGAGCTCATTAAAAACATATCATGGGAAAGAATAAGAGATGAATTAATGAAAATAATAGAATCTGATAGTTCATCAGAAGGAATACTTTTTTTAAAAAATTCTGGATTATTAAAATATATTCTTCCAGAACTTGATGCATGCTTTGCAGTTCCTCAAGTAAGCCCAGAAAGACATCATATATATGATGTTGGAACACATTCAATTATGTCTCTTAAATACTGCCCTTCAAAAGATCAAATAACACGTCTTGCTACACTTTTGCATGATATTGGAAAAGTAGAAACATATAGAAAAGATGAGAAAACAAAAATTATTACTTTTTATAACCATGAAGTTGTAGGAACAAAACTTGTTCAAGAAATTACTAATAGATTAAGACTGTCAAATAAACAAAAAAAACAATTAATCACTCTTGTAAAATATCATCAATTTACAATTACAGAGCTTCAAACAGATAAAGCAGTAAGAAGGTTTATAAAACAAGTAGGTAAAGAAAACATCCAACATATGCTGGACTTGAGAGTCGGAGATAGAATAGGCGGTGGGGCAAAACCAAGTTCATGGAGATTTGAACTTTTCAAAAAAAGAATTATTGAAGTTCAAAAAGAACCGTTTAAAATATCAGATCTTAAGATAAGTGGAAGTGATGTAATGAAAATACTCAAATTAAAACAAGGGCCTAAAATTGGAAAAATACTAAAACAAATCTTTGAAGAAGTAATAGAAGGAAAAATTAAAAATGAAAGAGAAATACTGTTAGATAAAATTAATTCTTTTTTAAACTAATAAAAATCATACAGGATTACTTAATAAGATCCTCTCAACATCGTCTATTCTTTCGTATATCTCTTTATTATCAGGCGTCTTTTCAAGAAGATAAAATGAAATCTTGCTTTTTTCAATAATATCTCTTGCATTATTTTTTGTGACTTTTCTATTTTCCGTCATCCTATAATACTCAATTATCCCCTCTCTTAATGAATTTTTTACTTTTTGATTTTCATGCTTGTATAAATATTGCTTTAAAAATAATTTAATATCTTTTGATTTAATTGGATTGTTAAGTTTAATTAACTCTATAACCTCAGAATTAGTATTTGGTATTGGATAAAATTTCTGCTTTTCAATTTCAAAAAGAATATTTGCTTTAAAAAATGAGCTGAATATTGGATTTATTTTAATTTTATAAACAAATCTTTTAGGAAGAACCAATATGCACTTGTCATATTCATAAAATGTAAGCTTGTGAAGAATTGGTTCACATAAGGAATATGGTAAACTAGAAATTATTTTATTAAATCCACCTTTTTTTCTGTATTTTCCTTTAAAGCCTGAATAGTCTAAGATGTTTCTATAATACACCTCTACATTACTAGGCATCTTTTCAAGAAAAGGCTTAAACTGTTTATCAATTTCAAATGCAATTACTTTGCCTGCTTTTTTAGATAATATTTTAGTTATATTTCCAATTCCAGCACCAATTTCCAAAACAATATCATTTTTATTAAGTTCTACAAGACAACAAATATCATCTATGATTTTGTTGTCAATAAGAAAAACTTGGTCTTTGTTTACATCAAGAATAATATTTTTATCTTTTAGTACTTTTTCAATATTCATCCATGTTTATTTTATCACAGGGGAAAATTAAGCCAAGAAATCTAGCTAAAAGCGTTACTGTTAAATAATTGATTTTTCCATTTCAATACTGCTTTCTTCTCCGTGTCCAGGATATATTATTGTATTTTTAGGAAGTTTTAATAGTTTTTTTAATGATGTCTTAAGATCATGATAGCTGCAATATGAAAAATCATATCTTCCAATGCCTTGTTTAAATAATGTGTCTCCTGTAAAAACAAGGCTTTCTTTTTTGAAATAAAAACAACAGCCTCCTGGAGTATGTCCTGGAGTTTTCATTACTTTAAATTCAAAATCTTTAATTTTCATATTGCCTTTCTTTAAATATTTAATATTTTTTGGAGAAATTGCGTTTGGACTGAATCCTAAAAAATATTTATGTGTTTTATTTATTTTTTTTAATAAAAAGGTATCTTTTTTAAAAATATATAAAGGAATATTAAAACTCATTTGAAGCTCCCCTACTGCAACAACATGATCAAAGTGCCCATGTGTTGCTAAAATTGCCAATGGCTTTAACTTCTTTACTTGAAGCTCTTCTAAAATAAATGAGGCTTCATCTGCAGGGTCAATTATCAAGCAGGAATTATTTTTCTCCAAAATATAGCAATTTGTATTAAGCTGTCCTAATGAATATTTAGTTATTTTCATCTATTTCTTTTTTCTTTTTTCAAACCAAACAAGAATAGGAGTTGCTACAAAAGGAGAAGAATAAGTTCCTGTTAATGTACCTATAAGAAGTGCAATAATAAAAAAGCGAATAGTTGAACCTCCAAGAAGAATTAGGGCTAGCAGCATAAATACTATTGTCATGGAATTGTTAATTGATCTTACCATAGTTTCTGTCAAAGCCTTATTTGCATAATATTGAGCATCATTCTTTCCCTCATATTTTTTGTATTCTCTAATTTTGTCAAAAATAACAATAGTGTCATGGATTGAAAAAGACATTGTTGTTAAAAGCGCAGTAACTAGCATTATATCAACCTGTGCATGAAAAAAATGTGAAATAAGAGAATATACTCCAATAACAACTAAAAAATCATGAAACATGGCAATTATTGCAGCGATAGCGAAATTAAAATTTTTAAAAGCAAAACTCATATAAATTAGTATGCCTATTACTGCCAAAAATGAAGCAATTATTGTTTTTCTAACTGTTTCTTTACCAAGAGTTGGACCTACGGTTTCAGATCTAAGAACATTAATTTTTACGCTTAAGTTTTTTTCTAAGCTTTTCTTAACTTCCTGTTCTTTTTTATCACTTATTGCTTTTGTTCTTATACTTATAACCTTACCTTTCTTTGATAAATCAATTATCTCTATAGATTCTTGGGAAAGAGTCTCTTTTACTTTATTGAGTTTTACGTCTTTGTCTAATAAATACTGTAAGTTTGTTCCTCCAACAAAATCAATAGAATACGAATAGCCCCATTTTATAATAGAAAATAATCCTATACCTATCACAATACTAGATATTAAAATATACAGCCATTTATATTTTAAAAAGTTAATCATTTTTTTAAAAATATATCAATTAATCTTCTTGTAATAACTATTCCTGTAAATAAACTTGTTGTAACACCTATAGCTAAAGTTAATGCAAATCCTCTTATCATCCCAAATTGAGGTAAAAATTCCCAGTTTAAAGGATTAAATAATATAAATGCTACAACAAGAGTTGTAATATTTGCGTCTTTTATTGCATCAATAGCGCGCCCAAATCCAAGCATTACTGCAATGTTAAATTCTTTTCCTTTTCTAAGCTCTTCTTTTATTCTTTCAAATATCAAAATATTTGAGTCAACTGCCATACCTATTGATAAAATAAATCCAGCTATACCAGGAAGAGTAAGAACAACTGGAATTATTCTAAATATAGCAAAAGTAATAAGACCGTAAATAACAAGAGCCATAGCGGCTATTATTCCAAATTTGCCATAAAAAGCTATCATAAACAAAAGAACCATAATAAGACCTATAAGTCCTGCATATACGCTTTTTCTAACTTCTTCTGCTCCAAGGGTAGGTCCGATATTCTTTTGCTCAATTAGCTTAATAGGCAAAGGAAGAGCTCCAGAATTAATTGCTATTGCAAGTTTTTTTGCTTCATCAACTGTAAAGCTTCCAGTAATAACTGCATCCCCTTCCAAAATCTCTTGCTGTACGGTTGGGGCTGAAATTAAAAAGTTATCAATAAATATACCTACTGGTTTATTTATGTTTCTTTTTGTAATTACTGCAAAAAGTTCAGCTCCTTTATTTGTAAAGTTTAAAGCAACCTGTGGACTACCGGTATTACTATCAAATGTAACGCTTGCTTTTTTAATATGTCTTCCACTTAAGTCTGTTTCTTTTGTAAGTCTTGCAAAAATTGGCTCTGATGTAGCAATTTTAGCTTGGCTAGTGGCTTCTTCTTTAAATGTAAGTTCAGCTGTCTGTCCAATTAATTTTATTGCATCTGATACATTATCAATTCCTGGCAAATCTACACTTATTCTATACTTATCTCCTGATTTTAAAGTCTGAACTACAGGTTCAGAAACTCCATAGAAATTAACTCTTTGCTCAATAATATTTCGAGCGGATTCTAATGCGTCTTGCAAATCTTCTTTTTTTACCTTGGAGATATCTGTTTCAAAAACAAGATGACTTCCTCCTTTTAAATCAAGCCCTAACTTTGTAGTAAACTCTTTCTTAATTCTATATTTGCCTATTTGTTTATCAATAGATGGTGGATTAATTGTAGTGTTAAATACTTTTAAATTTTCAGGAAGATCTATCCAAACAATTAAAAGAAAGAGTAAACATGGAATAATAATTTTAAGAATTTTCATTTTAAAAGTTCTTGTTCAGAACCAACAAGCATAATTTTTGGCTGCTTTAAGAATCTCCATATAAAAGGATCATTGTTCTTTTTACGGAAATTAAACTCTTCAATTTTCATAATAGTATAATTAACTTCCTTTCCAAATTCTTTTTCAATTTTTGAAACAATACTTACAGCTTCAGGAACTACTATTGTGCCTACAAATAAAAAATAGATTTCATCTTCTTTTATCATAATCTTTTTAGCATACTTCATAGACAAAGTAATAAATTTAACTTTGCCTAATTTTGACATATTTTTATATATCAAGCTTGCCAAACTATTTGTTTTTGCAAAAATTCTTAAAAATTCGTCAAAAAAAATATAGTTTTTATTTAAAGTATAAAAGACTTTATTTAGTCTTCTTTCTTTATGAAGAACTTTTTCTTTAAAAAGAATATCAAGCTCTCGCTTTACGGAGTTTACTTCTTCACTTACCTCTCTTACAATTTTTCTTAAATAATAGCTATTTGCAGGATTATGAAAAAATAATTCAAGTATCTTTCTTCTTGCTTTTGATGGAATAATCCTTTCTAACATATCATTTTTTAGTAATATTTTAGTAATCAACCTTATTCCCTACAGGTAGTATTTCTACAAAAACCTGCCCTCTTACCATCTCGATTTCTTTATTGCCTTCATCATAAAATCTTAAGTTATCTTCTGCCTCAAGCTTTTTCCAAGTAACTTCAATTGCTTTTCCGTTTTGAAATACTAATCCGTCTCCGCTGCCTATTATATCATACAAAATATGCCCCCCCGGATAACCATCATTAGCTTGAGATTCATCGGCAAAGATAATAATTATATTTTTAGACTCTAATGGTTTGCTAGTATTTTTATCAATATGTAATTCTCCTCCATTTGTCCGAACATATGAATTTGTTTCCTTGTTATAATTCCATTCAACTGCAAAATCAGATTCAAATACATTCCAAAACCCCAAATTAATCTTTTCTACATCACCACGCTTACTTGTTTTTGCATCATCCTGAAATTTCCAAGGCGTAAAATTTGCATTCCATTTTTTTCCATCTTCATCTACATTAGTTAAGTTTCTCTTTTCCGCAGCATATTTCCAAAGCTTTGCGGTTGAAGAATATACAGTATGCTCTGTAACTCTTCCAGGCAATCTTTCATAATCACGCCAATAATATGGAAATGGAACGCCAAATTGATTTAAGTCGCAATAGGCATCCCATCCAAGGTCTCTTATTTCTCCTAATGCATCAGCTTTTGCTCCATTTTTACATCCTGAACCTGTTTCTTCATTACAGTTTGCCCCTCCAACATGAGCATATAAAGGATAATCACCATAACCTTGTAGTAATCTAACAAAATATATCCTTGCTGAACGAACAGGCCCTATATATTTTGCATCTTTACAGTAATACATTGCAAGAAATCTTGTTACCCCTCCTTCTGCAACTGCCTCATATATTACATCAGCTGAAGACAATCCAGATTGAGGTCTTGCGTCCATATGATTTTCTATCATAACACCCAATGGCCTTTTTGTTTCCCATTTTTTCTTTTGGCTTTTAGTGAGCATTTCTCCATTTATTGGACAGGCTTCGGTTTTTGCTTCATTTGAAATATCTCCATTTTGCATATCCTCATCTGAACCAGGCGCCTTATACTTAGATAAAGGAGAAACTAATACACCTATTCCTTTTGAAGAAAAAAAAGAATATGAAGCAAATCCTGATAAAAGAAATATTATTACACAAACTAACAATGCAATTCTTTTTGGTATCATAAATAAATATAAAAATTAATAATTAAGTATACAAAGGCTTAAGTGTTTTGTCTAATAGCTCTATATTCCTCTTTTGACAATTCAAACTTTTCTCCTTTTCCGTTTTTGACTTTTTTTGCATAAACTCTTATTCCTTCTCTTGTATAAATAAAATTAAGAACTAAGCCGCTTTTTTCTTCATTAAGTAATGAAACTACAAAACTTTGATCACCGCCCATTCTTTCAAAAGGATTAAATCGAACAAGACCAACATGCTTAATATTAAATTTTTCCTTATGCTCAAATTTTTCAAGCTCTTTTCTTATAAGATCAATTTCTTTAAAAGACCTTTCGCCATCTTTTAAAAGCTTTTCCAATATTGAATCAATTGTACCTCTTTTAGATTTATAAATAAGCGTTCGATAATGAGCTTGAACCCTAAAAACAATCCATGTTAAAACAATAAGCCATATAAATATTATTCCAAGGATTATATACGCTTCCATTTGAACTACATTGTAACTTCTTTACAAATAACTGTCAATATGATAAAAGATGATATGTCAAAAAAAACAAAAAAACAAAAAATTATTGCCTCTTATAGAAATAAATTAAGGCTTCTTGAATCGCAAAAAAGAGATTATGAATTAAAACAAGAAATAAAAGAAGAAAAAGAAGAAAAAGAAGAAAAACAAAACCTTCCAAAAAAGGAAAAGGATAAAATCATCAAAGATATTCAAAAAGATAATACATATTCAAACTACTTTAAAACAGATTTTAAAAAAAGTCTTATTATCACTATATTAATCTTAGGATTTGAAATTGGACTTTATACTGCGGCAATAAATAACTTCGTACCTTTTCTTAAGTAGTGGGCTTATATAAAGAAAAGGTGTGTATAATTTTTAAAATATTGTTTCCTTTTTCATGTGAAGTTTCAAATAGCACAAGCTCACCTACTAAAAAAGAAAACTCAATATCAGTATTTTTTAGTTTCTTCTTAAAAAGCAAATACTGCTGTTTTGATGCAATACGATAAGTTCCAATATCAAGATGAGGGATGTACTTTCCTAACTTTTGAAAAGAACCATCAAATTGTCTTTCTATCTTTTCAGCCAACTTCTCAAGCTTTTTTTCCTTAATAAATTCAATAAATATCTTAATTTTGTGCCGTATAGACAAACTTACACAATGTGTGTAAAGATAAAACTGTTCTTGATCATATAATAAACTATTTAGTTTTTCTTTTATCTTTTCTTGTGATATGGATTCTTGAAAAGTAAATATCTTAATATGATAAATTTCTTCATCTACCCATTTATATCTCTCATATTCTTGCTTGATATGTTTTAGTTGTGTTTTAATTTTCTGCTTTGCAGAATTTGGAATGTTAATTCCAATTATCAATGACATAGATTATAAATGTTTGAACTTGAAAGTCCTTTTAATAATGAGACTACAGTCTTTACTTTTGCCCCTACTTGTTTAGCTTGTCTTTTTTTGTTTTTAATTTGTTTATCTCCTTTTGTAATGGCAATTACTTGTGGCTTGATTTTTTTTACAAGGCAAAAATATTCCTTGTCTTTTTCAAGATATGGTAAAAGTATAACTAAATCTACAAATGTGAGTCCTGAAAGAATTTTAGCTCTTTGTATTTGATTATGAATAGAGCTTTTTCCTTTTTTCTTTTTAATAAACTCATCACTTTCAAGTGCAATAATTAAATAGTCTCCCTGCTTTTTAGAATTTTTCAAAAAAGAAAAATGGCCGTAATGAATTAAGTCAAAACATCCTCCGACAAGAACTTTTCTTTTGCTTTTAATTCTCTTTAAAATATTATCTAAATTATTAAAACTTACTATTTTATTCATATGTTTGTACAATTATAATATAAATAGTTAAAAATATATGAAATTAGAAACTGTTCAAATTGACGAAAAACAAAAGATAATAATTATATCCAAAAAACATTATCCTTTTATTGATTTATTAAAATCCGAGCTTAAAAAATACAATGCTTTAATTTTTTTATCTCCAGTTTCACCAAAAGAAAAACATAAATTTGACTACTGCTTTTTTATAAATCAAACAGCAAATCTTAACAAATACACCTCAAAACAAAAACTAATATTCATATTCCTCAACCAAAAACAGGGACTTCAAAATATTCTTAAAAAAGAAAAAGACAATGTAAGAGTTATTGAAATTAAAGGAGATGATATTACAAAAAAAGATATTGATAAAATTTTATGGTTTACTTTATCAAAAAATAAAGAACAATTCCTTTTTATTACTGTACGCAATAAAAAGAAAAACAAACTTACTATATTCCAACAGAAAAAATTCAATATATTTCCTAAAATTACTGTAAAAAGAACTATTTTTTCCTTAATCTTCCTTTTTTTTATTTCCCACATTCTTTTTCTTTTTCCCCTTTCCTTATCTTCTTATTTCTTTTACCAATCAGCAATTGCACTAAAAAACGAAAATGTGCAAAAAACAAAGCAATATCTAAAGTTTGGAGATAAGTCGCTGTTTTTAACAAAAAAACTCTATTCTTTTTCCCGTCCTACTCTATTACTATTCTCTCTAGCCTTAATGCCAGATACAGTCATAGATATTAATCAAAAAACAAATGATGTCTTGGATAGCTCTATTAGTTTGTCAGAAAATGCTAAACAAATATTCAAGCTTGTTTTAAATAAAAAGAAAAATAAAGAGCAAAAAGAAAACTTAATTTTTAGAATTAAAATACTTAAAAGAGAGCTAAAAATATTAAATAGTAACTTATCTTCTTTAAATCAAAAGCTCCCTTCTAATTTAAAATGGCTTCAAACTCCAAGAAAAGAAATTGCTTCTTTTCAAGAATTACTTTCAAAGATAAATACAATGATGCCACATATTGATAACCTAATGGCAAAAGAAGATGAAAAAAAATATTTACTATTATTTGCAAATAACATGGAACTTCGACCTGGAGGAGGATTTATTGGATCTTTTGCAATATTAACTATGAAAAATTATACATTGCAAGACTTGAAAATCTATGATGTTTATGATGCTGATGGACAGTTACAAGCTCACGTTGAACCCCCAAAGCCAATTAGAGAGCATTTAAATCAACCTCATTGGTATTTAAGAGACTCTGCGTTTTCTCCTGACTTTTTAGAAAACTATGCACAAGCCAAATACTTTCTTGAAAAAGAAATGGGGTTTGAAGATTTCTCTGGAGCCTTCCTTATTACAACAAAAGCAATTGAAAATATTTTAGCTGCCTTTGAAAATGTTTATCTTCCTGATTATGATGAATCAATAAATCAGAAAAACTTTTATTTAAAAGCACAAATTCATTCAGAAAAAGACTTCTTTCCAGGCTCTATACAAAAAAAAAGCTTTTTATCATCTTTAACCAGAAATTTAATACTTAATGTTGAAAATGCCTCAATTTTAACTATTGCAAAACAATTAAAAAAATCACTAGATGAAAAACAATTAGTGCTTTACATTGACAATACTGAAACACAAAAGCTTATTGATTCATTTTATTGGTCTGGAAGAATTTTTGAACCTAAATGCACTTCAAATTCAAATAATTGTGTGCCTGACTACTTTTTTCCAGTAGATGCAAATTTAGGAGTGAACAAAGCCAACTTTTTTATTAAACGAAGTATACATTTTAAAACCAAAATAAATTCAAATGGAGAAATTTCTCACATTTTAACAATACAGTTTAAAAATGAATCTCCATCAGAAGTATTTCCTGGAGGAACATATAAGAATTATTTTCAGCTTTTTCTTCCAAAAGATGCAACAATTAAAGAAATTACAAAAGATGATATATTAGTTGAAGATAGTGATTATAAAAATGAAGTATTTACAATAATTGGTTTTTTATTTAAAGTTCCTCCTAAAAAAACAACAAAAATATCAATTTCATATAAAATTGATAACAAAATCAAAAAAGGAAAAGGAGTATATCAACTAATTGCTCAAAAACAAATAGGCTCATCAAATAATGATTTTGCGCTTGAGATAATTGTTCCAAAAAATATATTTATTACAAATAAGAACTTTTCTCCTGTTGTTAAAGATAATCAAATTGTATATAATACTTCTTTATCAGCTGACAAAATCTTTTATATTGAATTAATTAAAGAATAATATGGAAAAAACAAAAGAAAGGCATACTCTTTCCACTGAAAAACGTAATGTTTTTGGCAAGAAATTAAAAAAAATGCGCCATGAAAATATTCTTCCGGCAAATATTTATGGAACTGATTTTAAATCTTTGGCAGTTTCTACAAAATTCAAAGATTTTATTAAAGTTTACAAAATAGCAAAAGAAACAGGAGTTATATATCTTTCAATAGAAAACAAAGAAATTCCTGTACTTATAAAAAATGTTCAGCTTCATCCAGTATCCCACCTTATACTCCATGTAGATTTCAGAAAAATTGACTTAAAGAAAAAAGTTGAAACAGAAGTTCCTATTAAAATTATTGGTGAATCTGAAGCAGTTACACAAAAAGAGGGCGTGCTATTAACTCTCTCAGATAAATTAATTATAGAAGCACTTCCTGAAGATATTCCTCAAAACTTTGAAATTGATATCTCGGCTTTAAAAGATATTGGACAAGAAATTAAAGTCAAAGATATTAAAATTACAGAAAAATTCGAAATTAAAGATGATCCTGAAAAAGTAATTGTTTCAGTTACAGCTCACAAAGAAGAAAGTATTACTCCAGAAACAGAAACAGAGGCTCCTGAAATAACTACAGAGGCTCCTCCAAAAGAAGGAGAAGAAGTAGAGGCAGAAAGCAAAGAAGAAGTAAAAGCAGAAAGCAAAGAAGAACAAGTAGACGCATCTAAAGAAAAAGAGGGAGAAGGTAAAAAAGATAAAGAAGACAAAAATAAAGAAAAGAAACAAGAACAAAAAGTAAAAAAATAATTCTTTAAAAGACTTTAAAAAATAGGTCAAAAAAGATCTGCTAAAAAGAAAAAAATCTGCATTAAAGCTAGACTACCCTTTGTTTGTGAATTTTTCTTAATTGATTTTCATACTCCTTGTGTTAAAATAAAAGGATATGGCAATAATAAAAACAGAGTTTGCATTAGCACTAAATCAAGTTGCAACAGAAAGAGGAATCTCATCTAATGAGGTAATTGAGTCAATAGAAGCTGCTGTCCTTGCCGCATATAAAAAAGAGTATCCCGAAACCACTGAAGATGAATTAAAAGCTGTTATTAGCAAAGAAACAGGCGAAACAAAAATATATAAAGACAAAAAAAATATCACTCCTCCTGGATTTGGACGTATTGCTGCTCAAACTGCAAAGCAAGTCATCATACAAAAAATCAGAGAAGCTGAAAAGAAAACTGTAATCTCACATTATACAAACCAAATTGGCAAGATTATAAAAGGCAGAATTATACGTTATGATGGATATAGTGCTCATGTTGATATTGGAAAAGCACAAGGGATTATTCCAAAAGAAGAACAAATTAGAAATGAACATTATCAGATAAATAGCACTCTCACTGTGTTTATAAAAGAGATTACAAATGATAAATTTGGAAACATAAGAATAATTCTTTCTAGAACTGATCCTAAATTAATAGAAGAGCTTTTTAAGCGTGAAGTTCCTGAAATTACAAACAATACAGTTGAAATTAAAAAAGTTGCAAGAGAACCAGGAGAAAGAGCAAAAATTGCAGTATTTAGTGAACAAAGCGGTGTAGATCCAGTAGGAGCATGTGTAGGCCAAAAGGGTATCCGTGTTCAAACCATAACAGATGAATTAGGAGGAAGTGAAAAAATTGACATTATTCAATGGAGCAACGATAACACAATATTTTTAACATCTGCTCTTTCACCTGCAAAAATAGATAAAGTAGAAATTGATGAAAAGGAAAAAAGAGCAAAAGTATTTGTTGATGAAGAACAAGCTCCTTTGGCAATTGGAAAAAGAGGAATAAATGTAAACTTAGCTTCAAAATTAACTGAATTTGAAATTGACATTAAACAAATATCAGAAAAGAAACCAAAAGAAGACGAAAAAAAAGAAAAAGAAGAGAAAAAAGTAAATGCTACTCCTTTAAAAAAACTTCCAAAAGATAATTCAAATAAAACTAAGAATAAAAAAGAACAAAAGACTAAAAAATAATATTATTTTTTAAAATATTGAAAAAAAATATGAAATCTAGACCACCAATTGTTGTAATACTGGGCCATGTAGATCATGGAAAAACAACATTATTAGACTATATTAGAAAAAGCCGTATTACAAATAAAGAGCATGGAGGAATAACTCAAAGAATAGGAGCTTATGAAATTGAAACTAATATTAAAGGATATGAGACAAACAAAATTACATTTATAGATACTCCAGGACATGAAGCTTTTTCAAAATTAAGAGCAAGAGGTGCTAATATCGCAGATATTGCAATACTAGTTATTGATGCTAAAGATTCAGTAAAGCCTCAAACTATTGAATGCATATCGCATATAAAATCCTCTAATATTCCTTTTATTGTCGCATTAAATAAAATTGATCTACCTGATATTAATCTTGAAAAAGTAAAAAATGATCTTTTAAAACATGAAGTAGTAATAGAAGATAAAGGAGGAAAAATTCCAGTTTTAACAATCTCCGCAAAAACAGGAAAGAGAATAAATGAACTTTTAGAAAGTATACTTCTTGTTTCTTCTGACTTAAAGCTTGAATATGACGTTAATGCGTCTTCTGAAAGCTACATTATTGAAACTAAAAAAGATAAACGAGGAATTGTTGCAAGTGTGGTTATTAAAAATGGCAAACTTGCAATCGGAGATACTATTTATTCAAAAGAAAATAAGGCAAAAATTAGATCAATGATAAATGATGTTGGAAGACAATTAAAAGAAGTCATTCCTTCAACTCCATTTGAAATGCTTGGATTCAATGAACTTCCTGCTGTTGGAAGTAAAATTACAAATAAACAAGAAGTATTTAAGGAAAAGGAAGAAAATAAATATCAAGAAAAAGAAATTAATATGGATGAATTACTTGGTAAAGACAAAAAAAAGGAAAAAAAACTTTCACTTATTATCAAAGCAGATTCACTGGGATCACTAGATACCATTGTATCTTCATTAAAAAGCAATTCAAATATTGAAATCGTTTTAGGTTCTGTTGGAAATATTAATAAGTCGGATGTATTTTTAGCAAAAACTACAAAATCTATAATTATAGGGTTTGCATCTAATTATTCTTTTGAAATAGGCGAGCTTGCAAAACAAGAAAAAATAATTATAAAGTCCTATAATATTATCTATGAATTATTAGAAGAATTAAATGAGGTGGCTAAAGTAATAAGAGAAAAAGAACAGAGTGAAAAAAATCTAAAAGGAGAGGCTAAAATTCTTGCCAACTTTATTATTGAAGGTGAAAAAGTGTATGGTATAAAAGTATTAAAAGGTAAAATAAATCTAAATGACGAATTGCAGATATATCGTCAAAACAATCTATTAGGTAAGGCAAAGCTTATATCTTTGAAACAAAGAGCAAAAAGTGTTAAAGAAGTAAAAAAAGACCAAGAAGCAGGAATACTCACTAATCCCCAGCTTGACTTTAGAGTAGGAGATGTGGTAAAATGTATCCTGTAGTATTATGAATAATAGCTCAAATATATTAACTAGATGCTGCGATGCAATACAAAAAGGTTCACTTGGAGGGATAATATTATCTAAAAATCCCAGTATTGATTCTATAGCAGCTGCAACTACTTTATACTTAGGACTTAGTAAACTAGGAAAGCCAATATCAATAGCTTGCGCTAATCCTATTAAAACTGATATTTACGCATCTGAAAAAATATCAAATAATATTGCAACTAATGGTGATAATTTAGTTATATCCTTTCCATACACTGAAGGGGCAATTGATAAGGTTGATTATAATATCCAGGGAGATATATTTAATTTAATTATAACTCCACGCCAAGGACAAACAAAGCTAGATCCAGGACAAGTAAAATATTCGTATAGTGGAGGCTCACTTGATTTTATCATTACAATTGATGCTCCAAGTTTGCAAAACTTAGACTCAATTTATTCTGACAATCAAAAAATGTTTGAGGGAAGAGAAATTATAAATATTGATAGACATTTAACAAATACTCAATTTGGGACAATTAATATTATAAATAAAAATGCTTCATCAATATCTGAACTTATACTCCCAATTCTAAAAGGACTAAATATAGAAATTGATAAAGAAATGGCAACAAACCTATATATGGGTATTTCTTCAGCAACAAATAATTTCACTTCATATTCAGCAAATGCATTTACATTTGAAACTGTTGCAGAATTACTTAGACTCGGAGCTGTTAAAAAAAGAATAAAACCTCAACAGCAAGCTTTTCAACCACAACAAAAAATCCAACCAACTGTAGGGTCTACTACTTTAGAACAACAACCTCCTATACAACAATTAAAAAGTGAAAAGCCAATAGAAGAAATAGAAAAGGCTCCAATAAAAGAAGGGCAGAGTAAAAGAAAACAAACACCACAAGAATGGTTAAAGCCCAGAATATTTAAAGGAACTGGAATGATATGATATAATAATTAAGTGGAAGAACTTTCGTATATTATTATTTTTTCAATAGTAATAACTGCATTTATTTTATTCATTATCCGTAAGTGGCTTAATAAAATTGAAGAAAAATCAAAACATTCAAGTGAACTTGTTGAATGGCTAAAAGACTTAGGACAAAGAGTAGAGTCATCTTCAAAAAACATTGACTCAAAATTATCTAAAAATATGCAGATGTTCAATACTCGTCTTGATAAAGCTGCATTTGTAATTTCAAATGTACAAAAAACTATAGGAGAATTTTCTGAAATAGGACGCTCCATGCAAGAACTTCAACAATTTCTTGCCTCTCCAAAATTAAGAGGAAATATTGGAGAACAGGTATTAAAAGAATTATTGTCCCAATACTTTCCTAAAGGAACATATGTCCTTCAATATACATTTAAAAGTGGAGAAAAAGTAGATGCCGTAATAAAAACATCTGCCGGAATTATACCAATTGACTCAAAATTCCCTCTTGATAACTTTCGCAAAATGATAAAAGCAGAAGATAAACAAGAAAAAATGAAAATAAGACGAGAGTTTGAAAAAGATATTAAAAAACATATTCAGGATATTTCAAAAAAATACATTGTTGTATCTGAAAATACTATGGACTATGCTCTAATGTATATTCCTTCTGAATCTGTTTATTATGAAATAATAAATAATTCCTCTCTTTTTGACTTTGCTGGAAAAAAAAGAGTCCTCCCTGTTTCCCCAATGAGTTTTTATGCATATATAAAAGCAATACTTATGTCTTTTGAAGGACAAAGAATTCAAACCCAAGCAAAAGAAATTCTTTTAGTTCTACAAGCAATTAAAAAAGACTATGAAAAAACTGATGAAGCTTTTTCAATTCTAAACAAACATATTACAAATACATATAATCAAGCATCAAATGTTTCAAAAAGCTTTACTTCCCTTGGACAAAAACTTACATCAACAAATATGCTTAGAGATAAACAAAATAAAGAGAAAAAACTGATAGAATAAAGAGTGTGAAAATCTTATATCATGCGCAAATAAAAAAGAATCAAAAAATAACTTCAAAAGATATTATTAATATTCTTCTTAAAAATAGAAAGATAAAAAATACTAAGGATTTTCTTAATCCCCCAACTCCTTTAAACATGTCTCTTTCTGATTTTAAATTAAGAGAAATGTTTAAAAAAGCATTGAAAATATTAAAAAAGATTAAACAAAACAATGAAATGATTGTTGTTTACACGGACTATGATGCAGATGGGATTACTGGAGGAGCTATTCTTTGGGAAACATTGTATCTTCTTGGATTTAAAGTAATGCCATATATTCCTCATAGAAAACATGAAGGATATGGATTTTCAAAAAAGGGAATAGATAATGTTAAAAAAAAATTCAATCCTAAACTTATTATCACAGTTGATCATGGAATAACGGCAGATGAAAAAATAAAATATGCAAAAACACTTGGTATTTCTGTAATTATTACAGATCATCATATAAAACCTAAGAAATTACCAAAAAATGCAGAATGTATTTTTCATATTTCTGAACTTTCAGGAGCTGGAGTAGCATATTTTTTTGCAAAAGAAATATACCAAGAATTTAAAAAAAATTCAAAAATTAGTTCAAACAAATTAAAAATGCTTGACAACAATTTTAAATACGATTATCTCTCCCTTTCTGCAATTGGAATTGTAGCTGACCTTATTCCTTTAATTGGAAAATCAAGAAGTATTGTAAAACATGGAAGTCAAGCTTTTAAAAATGTAAAAAGATGTGGAATAAAGCATATAATTGACGAAGCTGGAATTAAAAAAGATATATCAGCTTATGAAATAGGATTTATTATAGCTCCAAGAATAAATGCGGTAGGAAGATTAGGACACGCTATAGATGCATTAAGACTTCTTTGCACTACAAATAATAATAAAGCATATGAACTTGCTTATCAAATTGGCAAAACAAACATAGAAAGACAAAACCTTGTACAAAAAGCTTTAAAAACAGCAAAAAAACAAGTGGAAAAAATGAAAAAACTAAATAAAATAATTATTCTAAAAAGCAATGACTGGCATGAAGGTATTATTGGACTTATTGCATCTAAAATTATGCAGGAATATTATCGCCCTGTAATAATTATGACTCAAAGCAATAGATTTTTAAAAGGTTCTGCAAGGTCAATTCCTTCGTTTGATATAACTGGCTTTTTAAAAAGTATGAAAAAACTTCTTGTTGATGTTGGAGGACATAAACAAGCTGCTGGCTTTACAATAAAAAAGGGAAGTGTACAAGAATTTATTAAAAAGGCAGTAAAAAAAGCAAATAGGCAAATATCAAAAAAAGATTTGGAAAAAGAAATATATGCAGATATTAAAATACCCCTTTCAAAAATTACACTATCTTTAACAAAATCATTAGAAATACTCAAACCCTTTGGAATAGCAAATCCAAAACCATTGTTTTACAGTAAAGCACAGGTCTTAGATGTAAAAATAATTGGAAAAAAAAGAAATCATATAAAAATAGTTGCTAAAGACCCAGATAGCAAATCTTATCCAATAGAGCTTGTTTTCTTCAACTCTATAGATAAATTTAATGAATTAACAAGAGGAGAAATTATTAATGTTGTTTATAGTGTAGAAATTAATAGATGGAACGGAAAAGAAACAATAAGCTTCATAATTAAGTACTTTTATACTGAAAAATTGTAGAACAACGCCTTGTGGCAAACCAAAGGAATCCCTTCTCTTAAATTCAATCTTGTGTATTTAAAACAAAAATAGTAATATATTGATATGAAAGATCTTTTTGTAAAAGAAACTCCTGAAAAAATAAATCAAGAAGTTGAACTTTATGGATGGGTTGATTCAATAAGAGATCATAAAAAAATAATATTTATAGATCTTCGTGACAGAACTGGAATTGTACAAGTAGTTGGAAATGAAGATTTTAAAAAATTAAATTCAGAAGATGTCATTTATATTAAAGGCACTGTTAAAAAAAGACCTGAAAAACTAGTAAATCCTAAAATAACTACTGGAGAAATTGAAATTCAAGCAAAGGAGTTTAAAATTATTACAAAAGCACAAACCCCTCCGCTTCCAATAAACACAGATGGATATAACATAGATGAGGAAATAAGATTAAAGTATAGATATTTGGACCTTAGACGTCCTAGAATGACCAGAAACATAATTTATTTATCAAAAACAACTACCTTTATTAGAAACTTTTTGATAAATCGTAAATTTATTGAAATAGAAACACCAATATTGACAAAAACAACACCTGAAGGAGCAAGAGATTTTATTGTTCCTTCCCGCCTTCAAAAAGGGAAATTCTATGCGCTTCCTCAGTCTCCACAACAGTATAAACAACTATTAATGGTTGCTGGATTTGAAAGATATTTTCAAATTGCAAGATGCTTTAGAGACGAAGATCCAAGAGCAGACAGAGCTTATGGAGAATTTACACAGCTTGATTTAGAAATGTCATTTGTAACTCAAGAAGATATATTAAATTTAACTGAAGGATTATTTACTACTCTTGTAAAACAAATATTTCCAAAAAAACATATTATTAAAACTCCATGGCCAAGAATTACACATAAGCAAGCTATTGAAAAATACAAAACAGATAAGCCAGATTTAAGAAAAAACAAAAAAGACAAAGATGAGCTTGCATTTGCATGGATTATTGATTTTCCTCTTTTTAGTAAACAAAATAATGAAGATTATTATTATGGTATAGGAGAATCAAAATATGCCCCATCACATCATATGTTTACATCTCCTCATCCTGAGGATATTTCTCTTCTTGATTTAAGTCCTGAAAAAGTAAGAGGATTGCAACACGATATGGTATTAAATGGATTTGAGGTGGGAGGAGGAAGTATTAGAATACATGATCCTAAAATTCAAAAAAAAGTATTTGACTTAATAGGCTTTACAAACGAACAAAAAAAGCAATTTGAACATATGCTAACTGCGTTTAAATTTGGAGTTCCTCCACATGGAGGAATTGCCCCGGGAATTAACAGATTTCTTATGGCAGTTTTAGGAGAACCATCAATACGTGAAATGATTGCTTTTCCAGCCTCATCTGGAGGAAGAATATCTATTATGGATGCTCCATCTAATGCAAGCAAAGAACAATTAAAAGAGTTGGGAATAGAAGTAGAAAAATCTGTATAATTAACTCATGAAATTAAGGTTTTACTTTTTCTTTATTTTTTTTACCTTTTTATTTCTTTTTTATGCAGGTGATTCATACTACTTTCATATTTTTGCATATAATCGAAGCTTGTTTGACAACTTTCAAGAAAAACAACCTGATCTTAAAAGTATAAGTCCCATTCCATATATAGTAAATTATGATTATCCCAATATTTCTGCAGAAGGAGTGTATGTTGTTGATCTTGCTTCTTTCACTCCTCTTTTTAACAAAAATGAACATAAGCATTATTATCCCGCATCAACAAATAAAATTATTACTGCACTTGTAAG
>Ga0075122_10001136_pt1 | contig 19524 bp, 25 predicted proteins | sample AntAceMetag02UKB_FD_69790 | JGI IMG/M metagenome (GOLD analysis project Ga0075122, IMG submission 69790) | Saline lake microbial communities from Ace Lake, Antarctica - Antarctic Ace Lake Metagenome 02UKB | ecosystem: Environmental > Aquatic > Non-marine Saline and Alkaline > Saline | place...
TGTTGCATAAATTTCTATTTCTTTTTTTGTTTCTTTTTTTATTTTTTCTTTGTCTATTTTTTCTATTTCGAAAGGCATAGTATAGATGAATATTTTTTCTTTATTTTTAGTTTTTTCTAATAGTTGGTTTATTCTGGTTATTATTTTTTCTGTTAAATCTATTGAATTTTTAGAAGATTCTTTTATATCTTCGGCTTTTGGCCATTCGCTAGTTGAGATAAATTTATTATTTCCTAGTTTCTCCCAGAGTTCTTCAGTTATATGTGGGCAAATAGGATTAAGTAATTTTAGTGATTTTTCAAGAGTTTCTTTTGATGTGTTTTTTTCTGATATTATTAAGTCAAAGAGTTCTCTTAATTCTATTGTTGCTTTTCTGTATTCGAATTGGTCATAATATTTTGTTAGATTTTTTATTGTTTTATTTAATTTAATTTTTAGTTTTTCTGAGTCCTTGTTTTCTTCAAAGTTTTCAAAGTATTCAATTATTTTTTTTATTAATTTTGAGCTTCCAGTTATTCCTTTTTCTGACCAATTAAATCCCTTGTCGGGTGCAGCAACGGATACTATGAAATATCTAAGTATATCTGATCCGTATTTTTCTATTATTCCTAGTGGTTCTATTACATTTCCTTTTGATTTGCTTTGTTTTTGTCCTTTTTCGTCGTTTATCATTCCTTGATGATAGAGTTTTTTTATTGGTTCTCTGAAATCTAATAATCCTAAATCATTTAAAAATTTAGTATAAAATCTTGAATAAATTAAATGCATGCACGCGTGTTCTGCTCCTCCAATGTAAGCGTCAATTGGGCACCAGTAATTTACATTTTTTGGGTTAAAAATTTCTTTGTCATTATTTGGATCGCAGAATCTAAAAAAATACCAGGATGAGTTTGTAAAGGTGTCCATAGTGTCTGTTTCTCTTTTTGCTTTTCCAGAGCATTTAGGGCATTTTGTATTAATCCATTCTTCGTTTGTTTCAAGTGGGTTACCTTCTCTAAATGTAACTTCTTCTGGTAGTTTTATTGGTAAATCTGATTCTGGAATTGGAACTGCTCCGCATTTTGGGCAATGAACTATTGGTATTGGTGTTCCCCAGTATCTTTGTCTTGAAATTCCCCAGTCTCTTAATTTAAAATTTGTAACTTTTTTTCCTATGTTTTTTTCTATTAGGTATTTTGTTATTTCTTCTTTTGCTTCTATGCTTTTTATTCCATTAAATTCTTTTGAATTAATTAGAATTCCAGGATTAGTATAAGTACAACAATCACTATTGAACCATTTGAGCATTTCAGGCAGTTCGGATACAGGTGTTATTGTGTGTAATTTAGATATAGGTAGCCACATAACTTCATGTAGTTCGTTTTCTTCTTTGGCTAGTGGTTTTTGTTCTTCGTTATTTAACTTGAATATTAAAAAATCAGATATAACTGATCTGTTAACTTTTTTATGGGCTGCGTGAAACACAGCATGCATTTGATATGGCATTTTTCTTTCAAGTGAAAAATTTTGATATCCAGTTTCTTCTTTTATTTCTCTTTTTGCTGCTTCAATAATACTTTCTCCTTTTTCTATTCCTCCGGTTACAGGGGTTAGCCATGGTTGTTTTTTGTGTTTAAGGGCAATAAATTTATTTCCTTCTTTGTTTAAAACAATTGCGTGGATTATGTTTCTCTCTGTATTTTCTGCATCTTTTTTTGGAGGATTTTTTTCGTCAAGAAATGAAGGTGCAACTACTTGTTTTATAGGGATATGATATTTTTTAGCGAATTCAAAATCTCTTTGGTCGTGTGCTGGTACTGCCATAACCATTCCTGCTCCATAGTCTGCGACAACGAAGTTTCCAGCGTATACAGGCACTTTTTCATTGTTTATGGGGTTTATTGCGTAGCTTCCTGTAAAGACTCCTAATTTGTCCATTGTTTCCATATCTTTTTCTGAAACGCTTCCGAGTTCTTTTAAGAAAATATCTACTTTGTCTTTTTGTTCTTCTGTTACTAGCTCATTTAATTTTTCATGTTGGGCGGATACTACCATAAAAGTTACTCCGTATATAGTGTCAGGTCTGGTTGTAAATATTGGCCAAGTTTTTCCGTTTATTTTAAAATTAATTTCTGTTCCGTGTGATTTTCCAATCCAGTTTCTTTGCATGGCTTTTGTTTTTTCTGGCCAATCTAGATTTCCAGTTTCTTCATATAGTTCATCTGCATAATCTGTTATTTTTAGAAACCATTGTTTTAGGTGTTTGATTATAACTTTTGTTTCACATCTATCGCAATTTCCAGTTTGTGCTTGTTCATTTGCTAAAACGGTTTTACAATTTGGGCACCAATTTACTGCTCTTGTTTTTTGATATGCCAGATTCTTTTCAAACATTTTTAGGAATATCCATTGATCCCATTTGTAATAACTTGGATCTGCAGTTGAAAGAATTCTTGACCAGTCATAACTTAATCCTAGTGCTTTTTGTTGTTTTTTAAAATTTGGAATTGATTTCTCGATATATTCTTTTGGATGGTTTTTTGCTTTTATTGCTGCGTTTTCTGCTGGAAGTCCAAGTGAGTCGTATCCTAGTGGATGTAGTACATTAAATCCGTGGAGTTTTTTGAATCTTGCTAGAATGTCTACTAGTATAAAATTAAATGAATGTCCCATATGTAATCCTTCTCCAGATGGGTACGGAAACATTTCAAGACAATAATATTTTGGTTTTTTTGAATCTTCTTTCACTTCAAATGTTTTTTCAGATTCCCATTTGTCTTGCCATTTTTTTTCTATTGTTGCAAAATTTATTTCTGTAGTTTTTTCTTCCATTTTAATATATTTTCTCTTAAATATAATTCTTAAAACTCTAATTAAAGAGATTATTTATAATAATAAGAGAAGCTTGGCTAATAAAGTTTTTGAATTTAGGTTTTTATTCTTTGCCATGTTGATTTTTGTAAAAAGATATTTTTAAATATTGTTGTTGTCATAAAATAATATGATTAATGGAAATTTATTGTCAGGAACTGTTTCTAGTAGTTCTACCGATGCGTTTAGCTTGTTTGAAAAGAGTTCTATTGGGGTAAAGGATTCGGGAAAAATTGTTTATAGTTTTAGTGAGGTTTTGTACTTGGTTGAAGGAAAGAAGATGGAAGTTTTTATTAATTCTAAAAAATTGAGTTTTGATGATTTATTGAAAAGGTTTTCTAGGTTAGATAAAAAAATTCAAATGAAATATACTGTGTTTAGTGATTTAAGAAAGAAGGGGTATATTGTTAAAACTGCTTTGAAGTTTGGTGCGGATTTTAGGGTTTATGAGAAAGGTAAAAAGATGGGTGATTCGCACGCTAAGTGGATTGTTTTTGTAGAAAGTGAATCTAATAAAATTTCTTGGAATGAGTTTAGTGCTAAAAATAGAGTTGCGCATTCAACGAAGAAAAAGTTGTTAATTGGAATAGTTGATGATGAGAATGATGTTTTGTATTATGAGGTAAGCTGGGTAAAAGTCTAAAAATTTTTGATCTTTTTGGTTTATACTTCGTTGGAGTTTATGCTTGCGTACGTTAGTACGCCACGCATAAATCCGCCTCGTCTAAACTCAAAAATCTCTAAAAATTTTGGGGTATATTTAAATATCATACTAAAGTAGTACTTTTATGAATAAAAAAAAGGTGTTAAAGATTAGTGGAGCTATTATTATTGTTGTAATTTTTCTTTTTGTTTTATTGTTGATTTTAGATATATCTTCTCATCCAGGTAAAAAATTATATAATATAGAAGAAGAATTATTAAATTGTAATGGAGAGGCTTCTTGTTATATTAATGTTGCAGCTAATAGTAAAGACTATACGGTTTGTTCTAGAATAGTTGTTGATGTAAATCAAACTCTGTGGAGAAATTATTGTTATGCAGAATATGTTAGGATGACTGATTCTATTGATTCAAGTATTTGTGAAAATATTATTGAAGAAGATGTTCATAGGAGATATCTGAAAGATAGTTGTAAGAATTCAATTTTACGTAATAAGAATGAAAATATATTACAAAAAGCAGTTGAAGAGAATAATCCCAATTTATGTGAGACTGTTTTTGATAGTTCTGAGGATTTTAATAAGATAGATCAGTGTTATTATGATTTTGCTATTTTAGTTGATAGTGTAGAATATTGTGATAGGATAAAAGATGTTTCATCAAAAGAGTGGTGTTTAATTAAGGTAAGTAATAATTTAAAAGAAGAAGATTGCGAGAAGATGAATGAGTCACGTATTGATAATTGTTATCTTGGTATTGTTAAGTTAAAATTAGAGAGTGGGGGGAATGTTGATTCTTCTTTTTGTGATAAAATATCTTCTAGTATGGAGAAGGAAAGTTGTTATTTTAATATTGCTGTTGGATTAAATATCTCTTCATTGTGTGAGAAGGTTAATTCTATGAGTAAACCAGGTTGCTATAGTAAGATTGCAATAAGCACGAAAAATATAGATTTATGTGAAAATATTTTAGATAAATATTTTTACAGTGAGTGTATTTTAAAGTTAAGTTAAATTATTTTTTTAGTAAAATTCCATTAACTAAACCTTCTTGAGTTGGTCTATTTGTAACTTTTACTTTTCCTAATTCAGTTTCAACAATTGTACCTTTTGTTAGAATATTTTGTCTTGCTAAGAATCTGTTAGATGGTGTTTCTAAAACGTTTTTTATTTCTAGGTTTTTAGATATTTTATTATCTTTTACGTTTATTGATTTAGCTTTAAGCATGAAAGTTTTCTTGTTTCCACCCATTGTTCTTTTTGTTCTTCTTTTTTCTTCGCCCATTTTAACTGTTCGTTTTTGTCCAGGTCTTTCGCATAGCTTTTTCTTTCTAGCTTGAATATATTTTCCGCCTGAAATTTTCTTTCCTTTTTTGGTTGTCATATTAAAATAGCTGAAATTTTCTTTATAAATCTTTTGGGGGTGGGGTTTTGGGGTTGGATATTGAGGATATTGGAATTTAGAATTCTTCAATTGCTTTTCCGTCTATTCTTTTTAGCTTTTTTGTTTTTATTGGAACAATTACTAATTCATATCTATTTATGTCGAATTTGTCTTCTTGAATTTCTTTTATTGTTTTCAGTGCTAGTTTTACTCCTTCTTTCAGAGTTATGCCTTTTTTGTAATTTTCTCTTAATTTATCTTTTATTAAGTCGTCATTTTCTCCTATAGCAGTAGCGTAATATCCCATATAGTTCCCGGTAACATCACTTACGAAAAGTTCAGGAGTAATGTTATTTAGCCCTGCAATCATTAATGATACCCCGAATGGTCTTGCTCCACCGTATTGAGAAAATTGTTGTTTAATATTTGAAATCTCTTTAATTAAAAGTTCTGGTTCAATTGGTGAATTGTAGGTCATTTTGCTTTGTTGTGCTATCACTTGAGCTTTTTCTACTAAAACTCTGGCGTCTGAAACTATTCCAGCAACACTTGCTATAGCATGTTCATCAATTTCGTGTATTTTTGATGCAGATTTTGGTACTATTAATTTATCATCAATTCTTTTGTCTGCTAAAATAAGGACACCATCTTTACAAGTAATTCCAATACTTGAAGGTCCAAGTCTTACTGTTTTTTCTGCGTATTCAACTTGAAGTAGATGACCTTCTGGAGAGAACATTGTTGCTGTTCTGTCGTATCCCATCGCTTGGTGTTGCATATCTATTGGCATATCCATTTTGTATAAGTATGACTAAGGTTATTTACTTAAAAAGCTTTGCTAGTCGTTATTAATTGCAGAAAATAATTCATTTTCTAGACGAAGAGTTCTCTCTAATAGAGATGTTAGCTCTTTGTCTAATGCTGTTTTTTCGTTTTCGTTTTTCATTTTATTTATGTGTTACTAGTTTAAATTAATCAAGAATTTTTTCAATTAATTTAAACTATTGGTTTTATTAATTGAGTCTGTAGGCAATATTGCAAACTGAGTGAAAGTTTAATCTTCTTTTGGTTGTTTTTGAATTTGTCATTTTGGATAGATGTGTCTATAATAGTTTTTATTTATTTGTTTATTGCGTTTTTATCATACTCAAAGCACTAACTAATTCATTTTCAAGCATTAGCGTTGCTTCCATTATTGAGTTAAGTTCTCTTTCAATAAGGGTCTTTTCATTTATTTCCATTTTCGTTTTTACTCCAATTTTTTCCAAATTAACTTAGAATTATTCTTTATTAACCCGGAAAATTTTTTTTGGATCAATAAAGGGTGGACGTATTAATAAAGCCCACTAAGTTAAACTTACATAATGCTTTCCATGATCTATGTGTTAACCTAGCTTCCATATTATTATTAAGAGTTTACCCTTTAAATATTTTTTGTTTTTTTAATAATATCGGTAGCACAGATGTTTAATTTTGTAGTAATAAAAAATAGATTTGGTTTTTTTGCATTATACCATTGACGGATATAGATTTTATATTATATCTTTTGAAAACATTAGGTTTTTAAATATAGATTATTTATTATTAAAGTAAAAGGAGGTTGTTATGGTTAGAAAAAAAATTGCTAAAAAGACTGTTGTAAAAAAAGTTTCTGGGAAAAAAGCTTTGCCTAAAAAATCTAATATTGGAAAGAAGTCTGTCCAAAGTAAGGTTGTTAGTTTGAAGTTGAGATCTGGAAATTCAATAGGATTAGATGCTAGTAAGTTAGGTAATGCGTTAGGAAAAGTTTCAGCATTATTTGTTTTCATTGTGTCTGTTTTTGCTATGTATGGTAAAGTGGATACTTGGAGAATACTTACAGATGCAGTATATGGACCTTTAGGATATTGGCCAGGTACTTTTTTACTTGGTATAGTATGGGGAACAGTTCTTGGATATTTTAGTGGATTTATTGTTGGTTGGTTAATAGCTAAAGTTTACAATAAGCCTTGTAGATATTCTTTTAAGAAATAGTTTTGAATTATTTTTATTTTTTTTACTATTTTTTTATTTTTTTTAATGTTTTTTATATCGTCCTCGTTTTTCGACGGCGATTAATCTTTCTAAAACTTTTTTAGATTCGATTGTGTCTATTTTTAGGTAGCCAGATTTAAATGACTGGAAAAGTTCTTTGTGAAATTTAAAATGTTTTGCTTCGAGCGCTTGTTTTAGTAGGTGTATATCTACAGCTTTGTCTTCGTATTTTCCGTTTTGATATCCGAGTCCGAAGTCTATTAGATATATTTTTTTATTTTTTAAAATCATGTTGGAAGTTGTTAGATCTCCATGGATTATATTTTCTTTATGTAATTTTGAAATTTCTTTTCCTATTTTTTCTAATATTTTTATTTGTTCTTCTTTTGTAAAACCGTTTAGATTTTCTGAAAGCCTTAGTCCATCTATGAATTCCATAGTTATTTTATTAGGAGTTACTTCTAGGACTTTTGGTACATTTATTATTTTTTTTACTTTTGTTAATATCTTATTTTCAGCTCTTGTTCTTAATTTTATTATTTTTTTGTCTAATTCTTTTATTCTGTATGATTTTGATATTCGGTTTTTTGTTATTATATTATTTTCTAGGGTTATTATTGCTTCTGCTCCTTGGGCGATAATTTTTTGATGGTTTTCGGTGGATATTGGTTTAATGTCTATTTTTTTCATGTTATTTTTAGGAAGCTTTGTTTTAAAATGGTTTTGCTAAGGAAGAAATTGTTGGAAAAGTTTTTGGAAGTAAGTTTAGCCAGAATTTGTGTGGGTTAAAATCCCTTGCAGGATTTTTAATATTCGCTTTTAGCGAATATTTTAAAAAAGCCAGCGGAGGGAGTTGAACCCCCGACCTATTGCTTACAAGGCAATTGCTCTACCACTGAGCTACGCAGGCATGAATATTAGTCATCATTTTGATTTAAAAATCTTTGGCTATTCTGGATAATAGATAATATTTTAAGTTAGAATTATTCTTTGTCTTTAACTTCTTTTGCTTTTATAGCTTTTTCTTCTTTGATTTTTTCTATAATTTCTTCTGCAGTTTCTTTAACTTCTTCAACTTTTTCTTCTGTTTTTTTTGTTTCAACTTTTTTTTCTGTTGGAACTTCTAACATTTTTTCTATTTTTATTATTCTTATCTCACATACTGAAAGTGGATATATCTTTTTCAATTTTAGACTGATTGGTTTTTGTATTCTGTTTTTTATTAAGTCGTCGAAGATATCGTTTGCTGTTTTGTTTTTAACATATGTTATTAGTTCTTTTTTCATTTCTTCTCTTAAGGCTTTTCTAACTTTACGAGAAACTTTTCTTCTTGTTACTAGGAATGGTTTTAGTCTAATTTGAGCGTCTTTACAGTCGGTAGAGAATGAATCTTCAACATAGTTTGTTCCTTTTCTTACAAGTCTTTTTATGTAATAACTCATTAATTTCATTTGAGTTGGAATTGCTATTGCTTCTTCGTTTTCAATTTTTACTTTTGTATTTATTATTGCTGATTTTCCTCTAAGTAATCTTGTTAAGTCGTATGTTACAATTCTATCTTCTAATTCTTCTAGCTCAAATGCTAGTAAGTTCGTTGTCTTTCCAATAATTGGAATGTTCACGTCAAAAAATCTTTTTTTTCTTTTTGCTATTGCCATTTTATTCTTGTACCAGTTTACCTGTTCTTATACCTTTCTTTTGGTATTTTGATTTTTTACACTCTTTACAAGTGTACATCAGGTTTGTTTTTTTAGTTGTTTTTGATTTACGTTTGAATTTTGAGTTTGCTGGCTTTGATCCCCATTTTCCTTTATTCCCTATTCCTGTACCGCATCCTCTTAGTTTTGCTCTCACGATTCCTCCTCTTTTTGTTGATCCACGTTTTCCACCAGTAGAAACTGTTTTTATCTTCTGCTCTGTCTTTTTATTGCAGTATGGGCAAAATCTGTTTGTTATTTTTGGGAGTTTCATAAAATAAGAGATGTTTTTGGGTTTAAAAAGGTTTTTATAGTTGTGGTCCCGCAGTTGTTATATGAGAGTTAAATTTAGAAGAGGAGAACAGAGGAAATTTTTGAAAAAAGTTTTAGATGAGTCTAATTGTCCTAGTCTTAGGACTTTTTTGCAGTTTGGTTTTGATGTACCGTATTCTACGTTGAAGAATTATTATAATGAGAGTAGATGTTTAGAGAAAGATTTTTTTTTGAAATTGTGTGAGTTTATTAAAGTTGATTTTAATATGTTGGATGTTAAATATATGAATGATAATTGGGGACAGGTTAAGGGTGGAAGTTGTAAGAAATTAGTTGTTAATTAGTTCTGCTTTTTTATCGTTAATAAATATTTGAGCTATATTTTTTGGAAGATTTGCTATTTCTCCTTTCTTGAATGGCCCGTATTTTTTTTGATGCATGTCGATAAATTCATCTATTTTTTCTTTAAAACATATTAAATCATTTTTTTGTTTTTCTTCTTCTCTTGCTCCATTTAGGCTATCATTTAGTGTTTTGTCTGATTTTTCTACGCATTTCATAATATTTTCAAATAATTCTTTTTCATATTCTAGCATATTATCAAAATCTTGTCTTGAGATTCCTGTTTCGGTTGCAATTAGAACTAGGTTTAAAATTTTTTTCTTTCTTCTTAGGGTTAATTCTCTGAATAAGGTTATAGCGTTTTCTAATTGTTTTTTTGTTTTAATTACTGATTCTGAAAACATGTCGGTATTTTTCTTTGTTGTTTCTTTTTTTTCTTTTAAATAGGTAGAGACATCTGTTATAAATTTTTTTGATAATTTTTGTAGTTGTTCGCTGTATCTTTCTTTTCTTGCGGCTTCATATATATCATTATAAGTAATCATAATAGTAGTTAGGGGTATTTCTTTTTAATAATTGCTATGTTTTTTCAATACTTTTATAAGTATTTCTTGTTCTTTTAGGATATGTTTGGAAAATTAAAGGATAAGCTTAAGGGGTGGGCAAAAAGTGTATCTAATTCTGAATCTGAGGAAGTTTTAGTTGAGCCTTTGGTTGAGAAAATTGATTCTAATATTGAAAATTTAGAGACTACTGAGAAGGTTGAAAAAATTGAAGAGGTTGATTCTAAAAAATTAGATTTGGAAGATTCAGAGAAAGAAAAAATTGCGGATATTAAAGATTTGGAATGCAAGAGTAGTTCTAGTGAGGAAATGGATGTTCCTATGAAATTTAATGTAGGACGTCAAAAGTATGAACCGGATTTAGATGAGCTTAAAAGTAAAGAAGAGCAACTTGAGGAAAAAATAAAAAAAGATAAGGATGCGCTTGAAAAATTAGAGAAGTTGGAAGATGGAAAGATAGCCGTTGATGCACCGGTTCCTGAAAAAGAAAAAAGCCTTTTTGATAAGATTAAATCAGGGGCTTTAGGAAAAATAACAATTTCTAATGATGATTTTGATAAATATAAAGAAGATTTGGAGATGATTCTTTTGGAAAATAATGTTGCAATGGAAGCTGTAGATAGAATTTTAGAGGATTTGAAGGATAAAATTGTTGGCATTGAAATTCCTAAAAAAGAATTAGAAACCAATATCAAAATATCTTTAGGTGAGATAATAGAGGATATTTTGATTGAGCCGTTTGATTTGATAGAGAAGGTAAAGGCGCGGGGAAAAGATCCGTATGTTATTTTATTTTGTGGAATCAATGGGGCTGGTAAGACCACAACAATTGCTAAATTTGTTAGTTTGTTAAAAGAGGAGGGTTTAAGTTGTGTTTTGGCGGCGGGGGATACATTCCGTGCCGCTTCTATAGAGCAGTTAAAGATTCATGGAAATAAATTAAATGTTCCAGTTATAGCTCACGATTATGGCAGTGATCCTGCTGCAGTTGGGTTCGATGCAATAAAATATGCTAAGAAGAATAAATTGGATTGCGTTTTAATTGATACTGCTGGAAGAATGCATACTTCAAAAAATCTTTTATCGGAGCTTGGGAAAATTATTCGTGTTTGTAAACCTGATTCAAAAATATTTTTAGGAGAAAGTATAGCTGGTAATGATTCGCTTTCTCAAGTCAAGGCGTTTGATGAAGTAGTTTCAATTGATGGAATAATTTTATCAAAAGCGGATATTGATGAAAAGGGTGGAACTGCTCTTTCTGTTGGATTTGTTACAAATAAGCCTATTCTTTATCTTGGTGTTGGGCAAGAATATAAAGATTTAGAAAAATTTGATAAGTTGAAATTTATTGAGAGTTTAGGTCTTTAATTTTTAAATTTAGGAAAGAATAATTGTTTTATATGGTTCTAATGTTGAGAAAAGTTCTTCACAGTTTGTGCGAGTAGTTATTTTTTCTGTTGAAGTGCTTGATATACGAGTTGTTTTTGGGTCTAGCGTGAAAATCGTTATAGACGTTATTTCTGGTTCGTAAAATTCTTCTATTGCTATTCTTCCGGGGTTGAAGGTACCAATTATATTAAAGGATTTTTTTTCATTTACTACAATTTCAACTTCTTTTGTTTGTTCTAGATTGTAATAGTTGGGGTATTTGGAATTAGAGGTTGGCAATAATCCATCTTCGTAAAAGTCAAAGTATATTTTCTCTTCGAAGAAAGATTTTTGTTCGCCTGGTTTTATAATATTTATACATCCTACAATTTTTGGAAATTCGTATTTTTGTGTAAATATACCAGTGTTTTCTAGTTCTAGTTCTCCAATATCTAGGGTTGCTTGATTCAGATATTCAATATTTTTAATGTTTTGAGTTTCTAGTTGTATATTCCAAAATGGAATTTCGTCTTCTATGGATATAGACTCTTCGAAGTCTTGTGTAAAATATAGGAACAATATGGTAATTGAAATAATTGCCATAAATCCTAATATAAAAAAGTAAATTTGGTTTTTCATTTTTTCTTTAAATGTATTACTTTTGAGAGATAGAATCCAAGTGCCATAAATAGAATTGCAGATACAACAAGAATTATTAATATCCCAGTTTCTTGAAGATTAAATACATCTATGGCGAATCCTATTGTAAACATATATAGAGCTATTGAGATAAGATAAATTACTGGATAAAGTTTTTTATAAATTGAGAAAAGTATTATTGAGATTATAAGGCTTATCCAAAATACTCCCCAGCCTAATAGGGGATACCAGTAGTCCATTATAAGTCTCCTCCACGTAAAAGTTCGGCGATAATAAATGACCCCACAAAACTAAATATAAGAATTATCAGTTTTATTTCATTTGGTAGTTGGTCTATAAATTCTCTTGCAAACCACCATACTGATGCAAAAATAAAAATTACCCCAAGAATGTAAAATATATATTCTATTTTCATATTATTATTTAGTTTTTTTAGTTTTTAATATTACTGTTTTTTTGGTTTTCTTTTTCTTTATTGCTTTTTCCTTTTTGAATTTTGTTTTTATATGATAAAGTCCTATTGCTAGAAGTCCTCCAAATAAATTATTCCTCATATCTGTTTGAGTGTCCCACATTTCTATATCTCCTGCTCCTGCTTTTAGGAATCCCCAACCTTCTCCTAATATAACTCCTCCAGCATATTCAAGTAGTTCATGAAATGCACTCATCCCTAGGATTATTGTAAGTAGTATGGAGTATTTTATTTTATTATCTTTTATTGGAACAATGAAGTCGTATGCTCTAAAAAGTATAAGCGTTGATACTAGTCCGAAGTAGAAGTGAACATATGTGTCGAATTCAATTCCGTAGTAATTATTAAAATAACATCCGAAGACTCCTAAATTGTGTGCGATTAAAAAAATTCCTAGTAGGAAAAAATGGAAAGGATGTAATTTTAATTTATCCTTTATGTAATATATAAAAAAAAGAAATCCTATTAGGAAAAGTCCGTCCCATATATAACTACTTTTTATGGATATGGAATAAATTTCAAAAATAATTAGAATAGCTAAAAATAGATATAAAATTATTTTATTTTTATCATCACTTCTCATATAATTATTTGTTGTATTTTGTTTAATAATGTTTTGGAATATTTTTATTATTGTTAGATTTTTTAATCCTAAACTTTATTAAGTGTAATTGTGCTTAGTTTTTCATGGTATTAGAGAAACTTGGCAGTGCATTTAAGAAAGCTACGGATAAATTAGCGAATGCTATATTTCTTGATAAAAACCTGGTAGATGGAATTGTTCGGGATTTGCAGCGGGCATTAATTGAGGCAGATGTTAGTATAATGCTTGTTAAGGATATTTCTGATACTATAAAAAAGGCGGCTATTGATGAAAGGATTAAGGGGATTGACAAAAAGGAGCATATTGTTAAATTACTTCATGATGAGCTTTTGAAGATTTTAGGTGAACATAAAAAATTAACACTTCTTGATACTCAGAATAGAATTATGCTTTTAGGCTTGTATGGTGCTGGTAAAACAACTACGATTGCTAAGCTTGGGAATTATTATGCTAAGCGTGGTAAGAAGGTTGCTTTAGTTGGACTTGATGTCCATAGACCTGCGGCGAAAATTCAATTAAAGCAGTTGGGAGAACAAAATAATTTGAATGTATATGTTGATATGGAGGAAGATGATGCGATTGTTACTTGGAAGAATTTTCGTAAGGAGTTAGAGGATTATGATGTGGTTTTGATTGATACTGCTGGTCGACATAGTTTGGATGAAGAGCTTATTGGTGAGATTGAGAAATTAGGGAAGAAGATTGAACCTACGGAGACTATTTTAGTTATGCCTGCGGATGTTGGGCAGACTGCTAAAACTCAGGCCGAGAAGTTTAAGGATGTCTTAGATATGACAGGAGTTATTATTACTAGGATGGATTCTACTGCAAAAGGTGGTGGTGCTCTTTCGGCTTGTGCGGAAACAAATGCAAGTGTTTATTTTATTACAACTGGGGAAAAGGTTAATGATTTAGAGGAATTTAATCCAAAGAGTTTTTTATCTAGACTTCTTGGGATGGGCGATTTGGATTCATTATTAGAAAAAATAAGGTCTGTTACTGATGAGAAATCTCAGGAGAAAATGCAGGAAAAACTTGAGAGTGGAAAGCTTAGTTTGTCAGATGTTGTTGAGCAGGTAAAGTCTATGAATCAGCTTGGAGGTATGGATAAAATAAAGTCTATGATCCCGGGTTTTAATTCTGCTAAAATTGATGACAATGTTCTTTCGGCGCAACAAGATAAAATTTCAAAATGGGAGCATATAATAAAATCTATGACAGAAGAAGAAAAAGAAAATCCTGAGATTTTGAAAAAAGAAACAGGGAGGATTCGTCGGGTGGCTCGGGGGGCGGGGGTTAATGGGAGTGAAATCAGATCACTTTTGAAACAGTACGATATGCTTAATGATATGATGAAGATGGGGGCGGTGGGAGATATGAGCGAAGGCATGAGTCAGAAGCAAATGATGAAGATGGCTAAGAAGTTTGGAAAAGGAATGAAGGGTATGAAGGGTATGAAGTTTTAGGAAACCTCAGTTGAGTTTTAATAAAAAATTAAAAAAGAAAATAAGAATAAAAAATAAAAGTATTTATTTTCTTTTTTTTATTGGTTTTTGCCAAGCGATTACACCTATTACTATTGCGTAGGCGATTGTTCCAATTCCGTTTATTCCAGGAATCAAATCTAATATTAATGCTAAACTTAACCATCCGGGATATTTTAGTTTTTCAAAAACTCTCCAGTTGGAAATTATAAACATTACAAAGATTGCAATCCATCCAAACACAGGAATAAACATTAAAAATATCCATTGCCATGCAAATCCGCCCATTTGTAGCCACATTGCTATATTGGCGAAAGGTATCCATGCTAACCAAGGGTATTTGTGTTTCATTTTTTTTGCAATAGTCATCCATGCTAATGCAAAATAAACGTAAACTCCTATGGCGATTAATAAAGCTATTGTGCCTAGTGCTATAATTGCTCCTATTATTCCAGCTCCTGCGATTATATCTGTTCCAGAATTTATTGCTTGTCCAGTTATACTCATTATTTTATTACCTCCTTCTAATTAAATGAATAAATAGTTGTTTAAATAATTTTTTAAGAAGATTAAATTAGTTTTTCAAGTTCTTTTATTTTATTCCAGCCACGTTCTAGTTTGTTATTAGAGTCTTCTGTAATTGCTTTTAGGAAGTTTTTTGTTATTAGTATTTCTTTTTTTTGTACTATTGGAAATTCTAGTTTTTCTGTTGAATTTATTTCTAAAACTATTCTTTTTTTAAATGAAATTAGTCCGCTTCTTTTCCATCCTATTTTTTTTGCTTTGTCGTAAATTATTTGGGCATCTTCTATTGTTTTGCAGGCAATGTGTAATATGCAGGGATCTTGTTTAAATTTTATTGGAGTATTGGTAGTTATTTTTTCTATTTCTTTTTCAAGTTTTTTAATTGTAAAATTTTTGTGGCAAACCCAATTGAATAATCCTTTTGCTTTTTTTTCTTGGTCTATCATTAGAAGTATTCTTCCGGAGCAAGAGGAGGTTGTATAATAGTTTTCTAATTTGTTAATTTTATTGCAAAGTTTTAGTATGGGTTTGTCCCAATCTCCTTTTGAAGATTTATCTATTTTTTTTAAAACTTCCATTTTTCTTTGGTCGAATGAATTTGTCATATTGTTAGTTGTGAATTTTTATTTAAATAGGTTTTTCATTAATATCTTCTGAGTGTTATCTCACTTTGATATGTTGGGGGAAGCTTTTTATATATATCCAAGTTTAGTTTTTTATGGAAAATGTTGGAAATTATGTTGAAGTTCATTTAAGTAAAGTTATTTATGAAGGTATTCTTTTAGAGAGTCCAGAGAATGAGAAGGGATTGGTTTTATTGAAATTAGATAATGGTTATAATATTGGATTTAAGAGTAAGGATGTTTTGGAGATAAAGTTGATTAAGAAAATAGAGAATAAGGTTGATAAGTTTGAGGTTAAGGCGGATAAGAAAAAACCTAATGTTGCTATGATTATTACTGGGGGGACAATTGCTTCAAGTTATGATGCTAAGACGGGGGGAGTTAGTTGGCTTGATGGTCCAGATAAATTTTTTAAATATTATCCAGAGATATTTGATATTTGTAATGTAGGTAAAGTTGAAATTCCGTTTATGAAAGGTAGTGAAGATATGGATTATAAAGATTGGCAGAAAGTGGCTAAAACTATTGAAAAATTTCTTAACGATAAAACTATAGATGGCATAATAATTACGCAGGGAACGGATACTTTGCATTATTCTTCGGCTGTTCAGTCGTTTTTTTTGGGTAATGTAAATAAGCCAGTGGTTTTTACTTTTTCACAGAGAAGTATTGATAGGGCTTCTTCGGATGCAGATTTGAATTTGAGATGTAGTGCAATGGTTGCTATTTCAGATATGGCAGAAGTTGTTGTTGTTGGGCATGCTACTACTAATGATGATTATTGTTATGCAATTGCTGGAACAAAAGTTAGAAAGTCCCATTCTTCCCGTAGGGATGCGTTTAAGCCAATTAATAAAGATCCGTTTATGAAAGTTTTTCCAGATAGAATTGAAAGAATTTCTGAATATAAAATTAAGAATTTGGATATTGAGGTAAAAATTGATGCTAAATTTGAAGAAAAAGTTGCACTTTTAAAATTTTATCCTGGGCAGTCCCCTGATATTTTAGATTATTACTTGAAGAGTGGGTATAAGGGAATAGTTGTTGAAATGACTGGACTTGGTCATGTGGCGACTAGTGGATCTCGTAATTCTTGGATAAAAAAATTAAAGGAAGTTCAGGATAAGGGGTTGATTGTTTGTGCTGCTGCTCAGACTATTTATGGTAGACTTAGCCCTTTTGTTTATTCTAATGGTCGTGAGATTTTGGAGACTGGAGTAATTTATTTAGAAGATATGTTGGCGGAAACTGCGTTTATGAAATTGGGGTGGGTTTTGGGACATTCTGATTGGGCTAAAGATAAAAGAGTTGTAAAAGAAAAAATGCTTACTAATTTTTCAAATGAATTGAACGATAGACTTTTAGAGTAATATTTGGTAATTGTTTAGAAAAAGTTATTGTTAATTATTTTTTAGATAAACGTCTTTCTATTCTGTTTAATTGTTTTTGAATATCTTCAATTTCTCTTTCTGCTTTTCTGTTTACGGAATAGTCATATTTTGCTTGCACTCTATCTCTTTCTATTTGTCTGTTTTGACTCATTAGTATTATCGGGGCCTGAAGTGCTGCAACGCATGAGAGAACAAGGTTTAGTAGTATAAATGGATAGTTGTCCCAGGCTTTTCCTTTTATTATCCAGAAGCTATTTAGAGCCATCCATAAAATTAATATGAATATAAATGTTAATATGAATGTCCAACTTCCAGCCCATTTTGTGATAGTGTCAGCAGCCTTTTGTCCGACTGTTTTTGGAATGCTTGTTGTGGGACTACTTAGTTTTAGAAATCCTGGAATATACGATTTTTTTCTTTTTTTTATCATCTTCTTTATTTTTGAAGTATGCTTTTAATTATAAATGTTTTGAAATTAGTTTAATAGCTTAAAGTCAACTCTAAATCTCATTTTGTATGGAGCTATTTCTCCGGCTTTTTTTGAGTTTGTAATTTTTATTTTTTTATTTGCTTTTTTTGCTTCTTCTTTTACTTTTTCGATTATTTTATCTGCATCTTCCATTTTGCAAAAATCGTAATAATAAATTCTTGTTCCTTTTTTTGTTAGCTTGAATGCATCTTCTAGAAAAGAATCTTTTAGTTGAGGTCTTGCCATTACTATAATATCAAAATTTTGTTTTTTTTCTTGTAACTTTATTGCAACTTTTTTTGCATCTCCAGGCAGAAGCTCTACCTTATTTTTTAGTTTATTTATTTCTATATTTTGTTTAGCGTATTTGTTTGCTTCTCTGTTTATTTCATTTGAGTAGACTTTTTTTGCATCTGAGTTTTTTGCTATTACTATTGAGAAAGGTGCAACTCCCGCAAACATTACTAAAACTTCTTCATCTTTTTTTATTAGTTCTGATATCTCTTTTCTTTCATTTGATAATCTTGGTGAGAAATATGTAGAATCTATATTGAATCTAAAGGTGCAATTATTTTCTTTGTATAAGACTTCTTTGTTTTTTTCTCCAGCTAAGTGTTTTGTTTGCATTTTCCTTAATCTTCCTTTGAATTGTCCTGATTTTTCTAAAACTGTTTTTATGGATTTATTTTCTTCCATTATTTTTTTTGCAAATGTAATTTTTTCTTTTTCGATTGTTTCTTTTGGGAAATTTACTAGTGCAATATCTCCAAAATAACTAAATGCTCTATAGTTTTTTTTCATATTTAGAAGAGTGTTTTTTATAATTTAAAGGTTTGTGAATATATTTCTCTATGGATAGATTTATAAAAATAAAAGTGTGTATTAGAGTATGAAAAAGGTGGTTGGGTATATTGTTTCTTTGGTTGGTATTTTAGCTGTTGCTTTTCCTTTGGTTCCAGATTTTTTTTCTAGTGTTCCAGTTCCAGAAGGTATTCCAGATTTATATTTTACTGTTGGAGGAGTTATTTTAGTTGTTCTTGGTTTGGCTTTTTTGGTTAAACGTGGGGGAAATATTGGTCGAACTGGTGGTGGATCTAGGCGGGGGGCGGAAGTTCCAATATATGAAGGTAAGAATGTTGTTGGGTATAGAAGGCATTAATTTTTTATAATAATATTTAAGTAGGAAAAAGAATTTTAATTTTTATGGAATTGAGTTTGGATGGTTTTTATATTGGTGATTCGAGAAATTCTAGATATATTAATATCGCTGTGAATTTGGGAATGGATTTTGGTAAAGATTGGGAAGAAGCTAGAAAAATGTATGAAGGGTTGGAATCTAGTGTGAGAGATGAGGTTGATAAATATCTTGGAAAAGTTGAAAGAATGGAAAGTCTGAGTTATAGGCGTGACATTAGAGGATTTAGTAAAAGGCCTAGTAAAATTGATGTTTCTACTTATACTTTCGTTTGAGGTTTTTTTGTTTTAAAACCATTTGTCTAATTTGTCTTGTTTTTTTTCTTCAATTAATTCTCTTGTGTCAATATCCAATACTTGAAAAATATTTTCTATTGCTGGTAATATTTGTTTTTCTAGATAGTAAGTGAGGTCATATTTTTTTTCTTCTTCTGGGAGTGCTACTTTATCTCTAACTAGTTTTGATTTGGTTTTTGTTTCTGCAATATAATATTTTATTATTCCACCTTCGCTTATTGGGTTTCCCGTGTCTTTCATTTTCTGTGCCGCAACTACGTGAGGTGTAATTGACTTGTATTCTTCTATTGGTTTTTTTAGTTGGGTTTTTATCATAATATCTTCTTTGTTTATTTCTCTATTTTTTAATTCTTTTATTATTTTTTTAGTATATTCTAACGCCTCTTCCCCATTTCCATTTTTTAATATTAATTTTATAATTTTATTTTGTAGATTTCTAGATAGTTTGCACCAGTCTCGCCTGACTGTTTCAAATCCTCTTATTTTTGTTACTCCGTTTTTATCAATCATGGCGTATTTTTTTTTTGCCCCAGTTGTTCCGTTTCTAGTTGTAACCCAAAGTCCACGTTTAAAAAATCCTTCAAGTTCTAATTTCATAACTCCTGGAAGTTCGTTGTTTAATTCATCTAGGAAGTCTTTTATTTCTTTTTCTG
>Ga0075122_10001137_pt1 | contig 19517 bp, 41 predicted proteins | sample AntAceMetag02UKB_FD_69790 | JGI IMG/M metagenome (GOLD analysis project Ga0075122, IMG submission 69790) | Saline lake microbial communities from Ace Lake, Antarctica - Antarctic Ace Lake Metagenome 02UKB | ecosystem: Environmental > Aquatic > Non-marine Saline and Alkaline > Saline | place...
GTTGCGGCGCATTAGGCCAGTGTCCCGTGCCTGCGCGTAGATCGCCAAGTTCCTTGCCCGCATTTCCATCGAATAGAACACCACGCCATGCCCGGCACGCGCTACGTTCATGGCGATATTGAGCGCAAGCGTCGTCTTGCCCACGCTTGGGCGTGCCGCCAGGACTATCTGCTCGCTCGGCGTCATGCCGCCAGTAAGGTTGTCCAGGGACCACATACCGGTGCGGATACTCGGTGGATTGCCGTTGGCTATGATGGATTCCGCCTGCTTTGCCGCTTCGTCGAGCGCATCGCCGAGGCTTATCGCGCCGCTGTCGGCACGGGCCACGCCGTCAAGGGCAAGCTGCACCTCGCTTGACGCCTCGTCTGCGGTCAGATCGCCCCCTGCCAGGCGATGGCTTACGGCACGCAAGGCGCTGTCCAACCGCCGCGCACGGCCCTTGTCAGCCACAACCAGCGCCGCTGGGGGCACGGTTGCGCCTGCGGGTATGCTGTCGCTCAGTTCACGGATATAGGCGTCTGCCGCCTTGCGGTCAAGCACTCCGCGCCGGTCAATCTCGGCCAGCATGGGCGTTGGGTCGATTGCGTCCCCGCGCTCTGTGACAGCGGTCATAGCATCCCAGATGGCACGGTTCCTGCGGTCCGTGAAGTCCGCCGATGTCAGAAGTGCCGCCGCGTCCGCGAAGTACTCAGGCCACATCATGCAGCCGCCGACTACGCTCATTTCTGCTTGTAGGTCAATCATCAGAAGCCGTCCTTATCTGCGAGGCGTACCGCTTTGGCAAGAGCGCCAACGCCGTCCGTCTTGGCATCCAGCCACTCGCGGAAAGCCTTTTCGATAAGCGCCTTGGCCTCTTGCTCAAGGACTTCTCGGCGGCTATGCCAATGCTGGATGCCATCAACAAGCGGGCCACGCGAATACCAAGCCCACGTGATACCGTCCCCGCTCAGGTGCAGGTGTGCCAACTCACCTCCCGCCCCGTACTTGCCCCCTTTGAGTTTAACGGGCGCAATCTTCATCGCGGCCTTCACTTCGTCTGTGTGCCATTCGTTCATTCTGCTGGATCTCCAAAAAATTTCTTCGGCGGTTGGCCGGTTACCGATCCGTTCAGGCGGTTGCTGAGAACGCGCGTGGTGTCGCCCGGCCCGCAAAGCGGTATCGCAGTAGCCACCGCCGCCTCGCCGTGATGCTGTATAAGCCGTTCAATGTCGCCAATAATCCACTTCGGTTCCTTCTCAGACTTTGCCACCGCAATGAACTGACGGCCCAGCATAACGGCTGACTGCCTCAATGACGGATTACCGGACGCTGGCCGTTGGCTGTTAGGTTCCTCGGATTCGGGTGGGTCCGTTTTGCTGTCCTCTCCCTCTGTCTCTGTCTCTGTCTCTGTCTCTGTCTCTGTCTCTAGGCTACGCACAACCACAGGTTCTTGTGGAGCGTTGCTACGGTCAAGCGTAGCGGGTTGCTCCGCGCTATCCCAGTCCTCCGGTAACTTACTGCGCTTGCGGCGGTTACACGATCTGCACAGGAGTTGAACGTTGTCGATGTCGCCAGTTCCACCCCTTGAGACAGGAACTATATGGTCAAACTCGATATTTGCCTTTGATCCACACTCTTGGCACTTGCCTTTGTCGCGCTCACGGACGGCCTTTTTCACGCCGACTGAAATGTAGCGGCTTGCCAAGCTGTCGCGCTGTCCGTCTGCCGCTTGGGCGTCTGACACCAACTCGACAAAGCCGCTGCCCATAAGCTCGGCAACAATATTATTGATGTCGTCAACCGATATCCTGAGCCTAAAGGCAACGATGTCGCTGGAGGGCATGACACCATCGGTCTCTGACGCCACAAGCCAAATTAGCGGAAGGTATCTGGCCGCCCTGTCAGTCAAGGAAAAGAAGTCCTGGTTGTCGAGCAATGTGTGGTACAGCTTGATCCAAGGGGGCCGTCTGTCGCGGTAGTGCTGAAACTCTGCCCAGTTTTTGACTCGCATCGCCATAGCGTCACCGGAAAAGAATATCCCCCAGAAGTTGAACAGACGCTATGGACGCCTCCGGTAGCCTCGCGGCGTACCGCTTCTGGGGGGAATGGGTCGGGTGGGTTTCCATAGAAGCGTTCATGCCCGTATTATACCCTACTTTGCGGTCTGTGTCAAGGGGTCTGACCATTCCGTTGTGCGCTCATAGCTCGGCATGACTTCGGTAGACACGCGGACCAGCTCGAGTATCGCGGAGTGGTCCCACAGGAAGGCGCCGCGCCGCCCGGCCCGCGCAAACGGGACTCGCATCCCCTTTAGCAGTGCGGTTGCATCTGCCGCGCTTACGCCAAGCATCTCGGCGGCTTCGCTTGTGGTTACTCTGTCAGGAAAGGCCATAGCAGTCTCCTCTGGTAGCGGTCTGTGTCAAGGGGTTATTGCGGCTTGGCTATAAACACCCCGCCCAGATGTGCAAGCGCACCGTACGTCGCGCCAGGGGCCTCGCGGACTCCCTCATCTGGGGACGGGGCAGGGGGGTAGTTCATCGTGGTTCATCGACTCCACGCTTCAGGCTGCCGATGGTAAACGTCTCGAAATCCTCATCGCGCCAGTGAGCGGTCGCTTCTAGGCATTCTGGGTGCATCTTCATTGTCCAGATACCGTCGCCGTCCGCACCTGAGCGCCGCCAGTATGGTTTGCCCTTCTCGCAGATTTCGTCGCAGAAGTAACACCTATGATCCTTAGCTGCGACGAATTGTCGATCTGGCCCTAGCGTAGTGCTCACCTTACACCTGCCAGTCTATGGGAAAGGGGTTCCCCCAGAAGTGAATAAGGCGGGCTGGCCTCCGGGGCCTCGCGGTATGCCGCTTCTGGGGAAAGGGGGCCTCCAAGACGAAAGAATTGGCGGGCTAGGCCATCGGCGCCCTCACGGTACGCCGTGTCTTGGAGGTCAGGTTTCAGGGGGGTTGTAGCCGCTTCATTCATGGGAGTATTGTACCCTATTTTGGGGGCCGCGTCAAGGGGTCAACGCGCACGCACCGGACCTTTGCGGCAGTCTTGGAAACGCCACACTTTTCCCATTGTCCGCAGTGCATATCTCCGTGGCGCATGCGTTCGTGTGGCGTGGCGTGTTTGCAGAAACCAGCGCAGTCCTCAGTCCTTCCTGTGCAGATTACTTGGTCACTCATGGCCTCTCCTATTCCGTGGGCCGTGTCAAGGCGTTGATCTCGGATTCACTCAGCGGCCCAGGGGGCGGTTCCTTGCCACCAGCAGCCGTCATGCGGCATAGTTGGTCGTGCGACTCGCTCACGCCGTGCAAGGCGTCCAGGTAGCCGCAATCACAAGCGTCCTCTCTGTGGGTCCTGGTAGCGCAGTGCTCCCGGTGATCGGCAAACCTCACGAGGTTGACCATGCGGTCGCGGAGTGCGGACAGGTCAGCGACCTCTTTGCGTAGCGCGTCAATCTTGCTCTGCTCTTTGTGTGTGTGGGGCATCGTTCTCTCCTCTGGGGTCAGGTAGTCTCGAACAGGTGGAAGACGCCAGCGCCGCCGTCCATCTGAAACGTCCCGATGAGCCGCGCGTCCTGAAGGCCCTTTGCGGCCTTGCCCGTGCCGCGCAGTTCAAACGTGCGGAATATGCCGCGCGCATTCTCGTCACAGAGCGCCCACAAGCACGCCTCCTCACGTTGGGTCTGAACAGACAGGATGGTCGCGCCTTCGGGCAACTCTAGGCGAAAGCTCTCGACAATGGGGATTTGATACTTCCAGATGGTCATGGTTTCCCTTTCTCCTCTGCGCCGCCGCGCCAGAACCGCCGACGTGCTACGCCGTAACGGGTCACTCATAGGCGACGCGGCGGCACAAGTTCACTTGTTCTGGGCGTTCCAGGCTTCGTTGGCTTCGGGCTCTGTCGGCCGCTTCGGCCCGCGCTGGCCGCACCCGACGCAGTATCTTTGCCACCAGTCATAATGCGTATTGCCTATTGTGTGCGGAGTTTGTGCATACGGGGCAGCGCCGCAATGCCGACACTTCACAGGCTCCGGCTCTGGCGCGGGCTTGGGGGCCTTGGCGATGATGGTGAGACTATCGCGGATGTAGTGGATCGTCGATTGCCGAACCGAATATCCCGTTATCCAGCGAGGTCCAGCCCTTTCTATTTTGACCCCATCAATGATGTCAATTTTGAAAGCAGCGTCAACCTCAGCGCCGACTCGCACCATATCCCCCACCTCCACCGGGCCTTCGGGGTCAAACGCCTCAGGGAGGGTCAGGCGCTTGCACTCGCCAGGCCCGATGCTGTCCCACTCGGATTCGGGGACCAGCGCCAGGAACGTAGGTGCCCTCCCGTGGTGCACGCACGTACTCGCCGCTGCTCTCCACGTGCGATTGTCGAAAAGCGGCTCCTCGCCGTGCAGCTCGCGGTACTCGTTCTTGTCTTTCGTAATCCATCCATCCATCGTTCCACTCCTCACTTTATCTGGACAGTCGTCTTGCCAGTCACCATCTCCGCGCCGGGGATGGGCACGCCGTCAGCCTTGTACTGCTGCTTCATCGCGGCTTTGTCGCACTTGACCGTCTCGACTACGTCCTTGAATCCTTCCGGCACAAGCGCAACGTCTATAATCTCGCAGGACATGGCGCATTTGCGTAGGCTCACGGTCAGCACGTCGCCCTCCACCTTGTCACGGCCTGCGTTGGTCAGGCTTTCGTACAGATAGTCCTTGAGGCGTTTGGCCTGGCGTTCGATCACACCGCGCCGTTCGCGCAGTCGCGCTTCCTCATCCTTGACCATCTTGGCCTCTGCGTTCAGGCTCAGGATGTACTTGCCGACGTTCTCCGCCTTCTGCTCGAAGGTAGCCTGGATGGCCTCAAGGGCCAGGAAGTCCTCCTCCGGGTTGGCGCTCTCGCCGATTGCGTCCATTGCGTCCACGTAGTCCTGCGTCAGAAGCCATAGGCTAGGCATTGTCAGGCTCGCTATCTATAAACCGTTCCATTGCGTCTGTCCTCTTCTGGCCGTCCAACTCGGATACGTCCTTGACGATCCCGACCTTGATAGCGTAAGCCAGCAGCGCCTGGAAGTTGACGGTACGCTCAAAGCGCGTTGCGTTCCCGTCGCTGTCGCTTATGACGCGTGTATAATTCAGCGTCACTGGGCAACGCGGTTCGCAGTCAGGCATTGCCTCTCTCCGAGGTCGGCAATCGTCTGCCGCAGCACGGCAACGTCAATCCCCCGCTGGTCGCGCAGGAAGTCGATGCAGGCGGTTTCCATCATCTGGCCGAGGTCGCCGTTGTACGAAAACAGGTTGACTTCTACTCCGGCGACGTGTCGGGGCGGGTCAAGGCATATTCCCATGCTCTGGAATGGTGTTAGGCTCTGGCGGTCGCCAAAGGCTTCCCCGTCCCCAAACTGCTCGACTTCGCCAATTACAATCTTATCCGTGATGTCGTGTACTGCCGGTTGCTGAATGGTTGCCATCGTCTCTCTCCTCAAAAAGGTCTGAAGTCCTGTTCGTTCTCATACCACGACCTGATTTCGTCGGGGTCTTCGCCGGGCGACCCGACACCTATATCGTGGCCGCCCTTGTTCAAAAAGGGATGTCTGCGTCTGTCAGCGGCTTCTGGTCATCGTCTCGCGGCTCGAGGTCTGGCCTGCGCGCGGGAACGCTACCGGTCTTTCTCTCTTCGTTGGGATCGGATGGGAAGTATTTACCCTGGCAGCCTGAAGCGGTCCTGGTTGCGGCGTCCCATTTGCCATCCTTGCACTTCCACGCGGGCTGGAAGTTGGGCTTGGGGTCTGGCGAGCCTTTGGCAACCCACTTTGCCTCGGCTGCTGCGCGCCTGTCTCGGTTATCCCACATCGGCCCGTCGCAAATAGGGCACGGGGGCGGGATGGGGATAGGGCCCTGTCTGCTACGGCCCGTGTCCGGCTCGGCGCGGGGAGAGTCCGGGGCGCGGTCGTCACGCGGGGGACGCGTGGCCGGGGGTGCAGCCGCGCCCCGGTTTGAGGCTAGACAATCAGCGAGCGTCGGGACGCTTGTGAGCTTGTACTTATTGTCGCCATACTTTTTGACGTGGGGCCACCAAAGCGGCGGCAGCTTGTACAGATCCCTGGACATTCCCCATTGAACGGCAGTCCGTTTCATGGCGTCCGAGAATCCGCCCTTGGTCGGTTCGACGTCGGTCTGGTCCGCGCCATCCTGCTTGGCAATCCACTCGCCACCAATGCGGATAGACAGGATGCACAGCACGCCCTTTTCGCGCCAAGGGATGTACTCATTCTGCCAGTTCTCCGGCCCCACTACTTTGTCCAGGCGCTCCATGATCGCGCGGTTTGTGACGTAGGGTAGCACAAGCGCAGAGCTACCATCCTTCATCGCGTGGCCAATGCGCCATTCGATATCTTCGTCCGTGAACGGTACGGCAAGTCCTTCGGCAATCTCAGCTGGCGTGTCTGTCGTCATCGTTACTCCCTCCACCATTTATTGTCGTGATACCACCTGACCTCGGAGCGCGTGACCTTGACGAGGTATGAGCGTTCCTCCTCCGTGATGGGGATCGGCTCGCCGTCTCCATCGCATTCGTCGCACATCTGGAGAAGCCCCTCGCCGTTGATCGTCTTGCCGAAGCCGTTGCACTGCGGGCACAGTCCGGCTTCCTCGGCGTTGCCCTTCTGGATATCGTGGAGGACGTCCACAAGGCAACAGGCCATACGGAAGCTGTGGCCGCAAGCCTTGAACGGATATGGCTGGATATATGCCCATTCGCGTTCAAGCCCCTCCCACATAGCGTTCAATGAGTCGGTATCCATCTTGGCGAGGAAGTCTCGCGTGGCCCGGAGTTCGCGCGCGTCCCATAGTTCCGACATGCGTTAGCCCTTTCATTCTGTGTTGTCTTGCGCTATCTGCTCGGCGTTCAACGCGAGCGTTCTGTCGGCGTTGATAAGCACCCAGGTCCTCTGTTCGTCCGTGAGAAGGCGCCACGAATGCACGAATAGCGTTAACATCACGGCCAAAGAATCGGCTGTAGCGGCGTACTTCTCGGCCAGGGGGTCAAAAGCAATAGTGGCAGAAATAGGTGTGCCCATCTGCGTAGCCCTTTCATTCATCGGTAAAGCGGGCGCTTTACCTGGATACTATTATACCATGCGTCTGCGCCATTGTCAAGCTGTTTTACGCTTTTGCTTTGCCTGATCCCCAACCATGGTAGAAGCCTTCCCATTGAGCGTATGTTGCGAACTTGCTTTGATATTCCACGCCGTCAAGGACGAGAATAAAGTCTCCCCATGCCGCAATGCGCGATGGTGACGGGTACTCCCTAACCCTATACGTCTGGCACTTTAGGCTATATGCTAGAGCAAGCGTGCCGCCAAAACACTTTAGCTTGTGTTCGGCCAGTATGGCAAAGCCATGTTCGAGAATCTCTACGACTTCCGACTCGGTCTTATCTCTGCCCATAATCATAGACAGCCGCCCGCTGTGGATGAAGTTGTGGCAGTAGTGGCACAGCGGCTCTATGCGCGTGACTTCGCAGCGTCCAGTCTTATAGTCGATGTTCCATGCTTCGTGGCCTTCGAGCCATTGGTGGCCCTTGGCTGCCGTCTTGTGGACACCACACGCGGCGCAACGGTAGCCTGTCCGCTTCTGCGCGGCGAACCTTGTGCGGTCCCACCACTCTTGTCCTAGCAACGTGCGAGGGTTTAGGCCGTGCATTGGCTTTGGCACGTTTGGCTGCGTCAATATCTCCGGCATGAGGTCCGGCACATTCTCGGTCATCGCGCTGCCCCCTTCCGCTTTTGCTTTGCCCTTTCAGCGGCCAGCGCGTCCGTGAGAACGGCCATTGCGTAGGGGCGGTCGGCATTGGGGATGACGAACGTGGTGTGCCGGTGGCCGTTGTCCATCTTCCAGGTTGCGACGATGTTGATTCCGTAGCGGTGGCGTAGCTCGCTGATCCGCGCGCTTGGGCGTAGGATGGACGTGTTCCACGCCAGATCCGAGGAACGCACCTTCCACTCTGATCGCGCGAATCGCTTGAGGATCTTCAGATTATCTCCGCACAGGGGGGGCGTGTGCTTGCTCATATCGTCACCTTTCCTCGGCAAATGGGGCACAGTCGGACGTGGCGCCCGTCGATGGTGTACTGCTTGACGATCCCGGCTTGCCACGGTCGCCCGCAATCGTCGCACCGGTTCGGATTGCGTGGGCGTGTTACGCCAAGGTGCTCGACGAGCACCACGTCATGCGTCGCGCGGCTATCTGTCAAGGGGTCGTGCTCGTCCACTTCGGGAGGCATGGTCATCATGGGCTCAGACATAATCCTTGGCCTCCAAGCGATAGCCAAACGCCCGATTGAGGCAACCAATGATCCCCACAGCGCTTAGCGGGTGGATCTTGCGGCCTCTGCTGTCACCGCCCAGGCACTCCCACCGGCTTATTGTGCCCTCGGTGACGTAGCACAGGCGAGCAAAATCAGCTTGGCTCCATCCGGTACGGGCGCGCAGGGCGCGCAGTTGCTTAGGCGTCATGGCGTTGCTCCTTCGGCTTTGGCGAGTACGGCGCGGGCCATGTGCCCTGGACAATCGTCGGAGGGGCATTTCGTCGCCTTGGCTTCTGCGAGCGAGAGGTCGTAGAAGTCTCGCCCGCACCATCGACACCGAGATTGTGAGATGCCCCATTGGAGGTCGCCGTTGCCAAGCAGATCCGCTAGGGCCACCAGCAGGTCCGGTAGGGCTTCCGCACAGCTCCGCGCCAGCGGGTCCAGCGTGGGCTCTGTCAGGCTTTCTGCTGCGTCACGGTCTGCTTGGCGGATCATTTCCTCGCGGATGTCCATAGAGTCTTGCATGGCTAGCCTTTCTCTCCGAAGTAGTCCAGCACGTGATCCGCCTCACGCTTTGCCAGCGGGGTATAGCCCGGCTCGAGCAAGGCGTTCCGGGCCTCGGCGATCAGCTCCTCTCTGGTCCCCTCGCCGAAGAGCCAAACATCGGCGCTGCCAACGCACCATTCCTCGTCTCGGCAGCAAACCTGCCCGGCTCGCGCGGTGTGCTGCGCGTAGGTGTAGAGTTTCATGGGGTAGTCCTTTCATTCGGTTGCCAAGTCGGCAGGCGTCAACCAAACAGATTCCATCGGCGGCCAATTCTCGGCTTCGCAGCACTTTGCTGGCGTGTCGAGGTGGACTAAAATGGGACGATCAACCGGCCCCCCATGGTCGTAATGCGTGTGGATCATCGTAACGGTTCCCACTGCAACCGCCAGCGAAGCCACCAGCGTATCGGTGAAATGCTCCGGATCGTGAACGTGAACGGATACTCTACTGCCTAGCTTGAATCCGCCCAGCGCAATAACGTATCCTTTTTTCAAGAAGCGCTCCGTCATCTTCCAGCCCTTTCATTCGGCTCGGCGGGGTTGATGCCGACCGGCACGTTTGTGGATTTGCCGAGCAGGGTCAACTCGGCCCGCGAGAAATACGCCGGAGTGCAGCCAACGGTGACGCCATAGTGCCCATCCGTGAAAACCGCAAAGACTACGCCCCGATACTCGCCCGGTACTTGCACCAGATCGCCTACTTCGATATCCTTCATCTTCCAGCCCTTTCATTCTGGGGGCGCGGTGGGCACCCCCGGTCTGTGGCTACTTGTCTTCTGAGTTTTCCAGCCCTGACCGCAAAGAATCAATCGCGGCATATGTAGCCTCGCAGTCAATCTCAATATACTTGTCCATACGCTTGGCGGCCAGAAGGCGCGTAACATCGGCCAGCATGTCTTCAATATCCCCTGTCCAGGCAGCCACGTCGTAGGGTGCGCTGTAGTCCTTGCTCATCTTCCAGCCCTTTCATTCTCGGCTCGGCGGGGTGCCTTGCCTAGTTGGTGACCATATCCATCATCTGCGCGACGTGCTGGGGCATGATCCGTTGCTCTTGGCCGCCATCGGCGCGGGCGCGTACTGACATAAATGAGTCGAGACCAGAGCCAGCGCCAGACATCTTGCCGACAATAACGCAATGCTTACCGTTCGGCGCGATCCCTGACTTTAGCACAAACTCGCAGACTGCGGAGGTCTTGCCATTTGCCACGTCTACCAGCGCCCCGTCGTCGATGCTGTCGAGATACCCGGCCAGCCCAGGCGTCTTGGCTATCAGCGCTGTCCTAATTCTGCTCGCGGAGCTTTCCATCTTTGCCTCTCCCGTTTCTGTCCGGCCCATGTTTTGTTCTGTTTGTCTCATCTACCTGTATTATACCATCGGCCTAGTCCATTGTCAAGGGGCAATCCAGATTTATCTTGTGTTGGATCGGTCAAGAATGCGGCGAATGAGGCGGTGATTCCAGGGGTATCCCCGGTTCTGGTGGCCCTCGGCGTCCATGATTGCGGTAATACAGCGCAGCGATACACGGCGGCGTGTGTAGAGTTCGATGATGCGGAGGATCGCGGCTTGTTCGGTACGGTTCTCGGTCAGGCGGTTGGTGTCTGGGTCAAGGGCGTATCCGAACGGGATCGTGCCTCCGCCTCGCCTTCCGCATGTTGGGCATACGTGGTTCACGGTACGAATCCTCTCAAATAGGCTAATCTAGGCGTGTGCGGAGTCCGTCACGGCGTTACGGTGGCGTCCGGGTCCGTTTGTGGGGATGTTGCGGCTTGGCGCATCCTGGCCCTTGCCAGTGCGTTGATTGCTTCGGGTTTGGTGAGGTCTGCGCAGACGATCCGCCCGGTCCTGGTGTGTTCGATGTACCATAAGCCGGTAGGGTTTTCGCGTGAGGGGTCCGCCTGGGGGCCTGCTCGGTATCGTTGTGGGGTGTTCATGGGGTGGCCCTTTGCGTGTCGGTCATAGTGCGGCCCTTTCAATCATGCGGCCCTTTGCGATTTCGCCCAACATGCGCCGGAGCGAAAGGTTAAAATCTTTGGCCAGTTGCTGATATGCGGCAATCGGGCGCCCGTCCAGGTGTTCGGCCCTTGCGATATCTTGCGCCCTTTGTGCAAAGGCAAGGGCAAGCCCCGGCTCTTTGGCCCGTATCTGTAGCACATTGCAACGGTCAATCAGCGGTTGGGCGTCGAGTTGCGCCTCGAAAGCGGCCGCGCCTTCCGTTGTTGTGGTGAAAACCACAAGGCAATGCGCCGGGATATCCTCCAGAAAGTCCAGAAGATCCTCGATAACGGGCTTACTCATGCCGTGCGCCTCATTCACGATCAACGCCCACCCCTGCTTTTCGCCAAGGCCGCGAAAGCGCCACTGTGCGCGTAGGTCGTCAAGCGTTGACGTGGTGAGTTTGCGGCCGGCGAGTTCGATAGTGTGCCACTGGTCGGCGGATTCGGACGCAATGAGGCGCGCGATACAGGTTTTGCCTTGTCCAGAACGGCCGCTAATCCAATATGCCTGGCCTGATAGGGTGGCGGAACTGGCGCGGATGGCTTCAATCTCGCCCTTGATACGGTCAAGGCCGGTTAGGTCTGGCCAAGTGTGCGGCCGGTATTTCTCGGAGAGTTGCATCGTTCGCCCTTTATTCTAGGTAACGCGGTCGCGGCGGATGCTATGTAATGCGTTGGATTGATTCAATCATTGCGACGGCGCACACTTTGGCGGTTGAGTTGTGAGCGGGCCATCGTTCACGCGCAGTATGCAGAGCGTAGAGGACGTCCGAGAGAGTGTGACGGGTTCGGATGTTTTCGGCGCCGGTATTGTGCCTGGCAACGACAGACACAATCCCCATTGCATCAATGTAGATGCTGATACCTTTGCGCGCCAGCCTACGCTTAACGCTTTTTTCCCAAGTCGTGAGAGGTTCCATCGTTCAAGCCCTTTCATTCAAGGTAACGTATGCGGGACGCCTTGCATCCCATCTACCTAAAGTTTACCACGGCATAAGCCATTGTCAAGTTAGAAAAGGGGAAAAGAATCTGGCAATCGTATCCGACACGAGAAAACAAGGGGCACAAGGTATAATAAAGAATATGGTAGGGGGTGAGTAGTGATGCAATAGGGAGGACGTAGGAAGGGGCGTAAGGGCGGGAAGGGGAAGGCAGGGAGAGAGGGAGGGAAGGAGGGAAGGGGATGGGGATGGAAGGGGAAGGGAAGGGATAGGGACAGAGCGGCAAGGGATAGGGCGGGAATAGGAAGGAGCTAGCTACTCTGCCTTCCTCTCTTGCCTTCCGTTCTGTATTATGTCTCCCCCAGTGCGTCCTTGTGGCTACCCCATTGCGTCACCAGGGGCACGGCAGGGCCGCACACGGACACGCGCCCGCAAGGCCTGGCGATAGCGTGGGGATAGCGTGGGGAGGGAATAGGGGTCCCATCGAGGGAATGGGAAAAGTGAACCCTGCCCCCCGCGGCTAGGCGCATGGGTCCTACTACTTAGCCCTCTCCCCCGTTTCTCTATTTCTAGCCCTCTGTTCCCTTTTGCTATTTTGGGCCTTAGCCTTCTCCCTCCTTTCCGTATTCCTGTTCCCTTGTCCGTTGTCAATCCTGTGCTGTTATCCCCCTTCGGAGCGCTGTTCTTTTTGGGAAACTGCTTGACACCGGTGTGTTTCCGTGATACTCTTTAATTATGTGGTTTCTTTGAGGAGAGAAAGCCGTGACTACCTCGGAAGATCAAGCGCAAGACCTCATGGACAAGATCATGGGTGCCGGTGTGGACCTTAACCCGCCCGACGCATTCTTGAGGGGGTTTGGTGGGCTTAGAGCCGGCACGGCGACCCGGTGTCCCGAGGGGCATACGAACGTCGTTGCCGCAGGCGGGAGGGGTACGTGCTTTGACTGGGCGACGGCGGGGAAGAATGCTGAGTATAGGGTGGGCCTTTGAGGAGAAAGACGATGGACGAGGGCAAGCAACCTAACTTCTGTACGGACTGCAAGTGGTGTAAGCGCGTTTGGTACACCCGAGACTGTGGCCCAGTTCCAGGGTTTCGGGCCTGTATAAACCCAGCGAACCAATACGTCCTCGGAGCTGACATTGTGACCGGAAGGGTGCCTCCTCCAACCTCTTGGACGTGTAGGCGCATACGGCGGCGCAAAATGCTAACTCACTGCCCAGCCTTTGAGCCGCTTGAGCGGGATCTTACGGCCGCGATACCCCGTTCCAACACCAAGATGGTTCTAGCCGCTGGCGTCATTGGTTACATCCTCGGCTTGTTTGGGTTGACGGTTACGTTCACGGTTGGTTTTGTTGCGTTTATAGCCGGTTGGCTTGTGTTGTTGACAGTGCATGGTTCGGAATGGCGGCGGTCGAAACGGAAGGTTTCGCGGATCTTTGGCTCTAACGCCGGCAAGGAGTAATCTGATGGAAGACGCGGAGATCGTGACGTTCGTGAAGAACAAGCGTGAAGAGGTGCGGGTGTCGTTGACGACGTACAAGGGGGCGAAGCTGCTGAACATGCGGTCGTGGCTGAAGGTGCGCCCAGAGGACGAGTTCCGTCCGACCAGGAAGGGGCTGACGATCCGCATTGGGCAGATTGAGACGTTACGTGACGCGCTGAACAAGGCGTTGGAGCTTATTGAGGGGGAGGAAGATGGTGAAAAGTGACGCTGAGGCTATCAAGCTGCTTAGGGCGTGGCGGGCTGTCAAAAGCGACAGGTCGTACACGATTAAAGCGCCGGTATCGATGCTGCGTCGGTCGGGATCAAGTGGTCTGTGGATGGTCGAGCTGCACTGCGGCGTAAGGGGCACTGTCCGACGCGGTGGCAGCATCCTGTGGACGGTTGTTACCTCTCTGCTCACGGATGATGATTTCACAGAGGGATGGGTGAACGATGGAGTGGCATGGAGTAAGACGCTCGCGGACGCGGAGATTGCGCGGCTAGAGGGCTTGGTTGCAGGGCTGAAGGGAGCGCTAGAGAGGCAAGAGCGAGACATTGCCGCGCTGGACCGCCTCAAGGCGTGGGAGGACGGGGACCGGCTATATTTCGAGATTAAGGGGGGTTGGCGTGGCGACGAATGGACAGTGTGGCTTTATGTCAATGGGAACAACACAGCAGAGGGCACAGGCGACACGCTGGCAGACGCCACGGCCGCGGCGTTCGCGAAGCTAGAGGCGGCAACCCCGAAGGTGTGCGAGTGCTGTGGGCAGGTCGTGAAGCCGGAGGGCGCGGAATGATGCAAGCCTACGCCATCGAAGTCCTACACGAGGATGGCACGCCATACGGGCGGCGCATATTTGACGGCATGTCCGGGCTTGAGCTGTCCAGGGCGGACGCAGAGACGCGGCTTACAGAGCTGGCAAGCAGGCCGACATGGGATAGGTACTCACGCGACGGCGGGTGCCTTACAGCGGTCCGCTTGCGTATCGTGGAAGTGACCATTGGAGGGGATGAGGAGCGAGATGCAGAGGGGCCTACCGGATAGTATCTGACCACCTTGGGGGGTGGCCTTTTCGTTCCCACCTGAAAGAAATCCCAAAATAGTCCTTGACAACACCCGATTTGTAGTGTACCGTCAATGGTGTAACCTTCCGGGTCACAAGTGACCGAACTGGTTACAGTCTGGTGCTTGGAGTGCTTACTTGGCTCACACGCAGGGACTTCCGCAGAAGTGCTACGACGCGATGCAAACGGCGGGTGTCGGTAAGAACTTCGACGAAACGATCCGCCGCTTGATGAATGAGTACGAGCATGAAACCGGGAAGAAGACGACAAAAGCCAAGGTGATGGCTGATGCGTTTGCCGAAATCATCCCGTTACTTGTGAAGAGGTACGAGAAAGACCTTGCGAAAGCGCGCAATACGGAACTTTCTCTTAGTAAGCGGCTGTCTGCTGATGTGCTCAGGGGGCTGCCAGAGGGGGACTACTCTAGCGCCGTGCGATGGGCAACGGCCAATATGTACACAACCCCCAGCCTCAAGGACGTGCCTACCCGACTTGCCTATTCCCTGTGGTGCCTCGGCCAAGATGGTTTGGAGAACAAGATCAACATCACCAGACTGTTCCCGTCGAAGGCCCAGATTGACAGAGAGGAAGACCTGGTTGCCGGTGAGCGTACAGACATTGCCTTCATCGCCCGTGTTGAGCGGATGCACGACCGGACAGTCGCCGCACCTGCATCTGGTTCCGAAGACGCTGCATGAAAACCTTGCGTTTAGGCGCGAGATCGTGCGGATGGGATCTGGATTGCGGAAGGACGCGGCGCAACTGCGCCAGATGTGCCGGGAAGATATCCTGTTCGCGTTCAACACGTTCTACTGGCTGTACCAAGGCGACACGGGCATGATCGTACCGTTTATCACGTATCCGATACAGGACACGGCGATTCTTGAAGTGAACGCCGCGATTGGGGCACACGATATCGCCGTGGTGAAGAGTCGTAACCAGGGGATGTCATTCATCGGATGCTACGTTCCGACCTACCGATTCCAGTTCTTCGATATGCAGTCGTTTCTCTTTGTGAGTTACCGTGAGGCGGCGGTAGACGCACCGGGCAACCCCGGATGCCTGTTCTGGAAGATCAACTGGAACCTTGAGCATCAACCGTCATGGATTACGGGCCGCTGGAAGAAGACATTCTTGCACTTTGAGAGCGGGGAGACAGGCTCAGTGATGGACGGAACCGCGACCACGGAGACCATTGCGACGGGAGACCGGCGTATGGCCGTGATCCCCGACGAGATGGGCAAGTGGCCTGAACGATTCCAAGCCCGAATGATGTACGAAACGCAAGCCGTGACAAAGTGCCGGCTGTTCATCTCGACGCCCAACGGACCGAACAATACGTATGCCAAGGTCGCGCACGATCCAAAGAAAAGGCGTATCTACCTGCATTGGTCGCAGCATCCAGTCCAAAATGAAGGGCTGTACCGGCTTGACAAGGCCGGCAAGGTGGAAGTGCTGGACAAGAAGTGGCATAAAGCCAATCCTGGGTACGCCTTTCGATCAAAGGCCGGATTCTTCAAGGGGTTGCGGAGTCCGTACTACGACGGCGAGTGTGATCGCGTACCCCCCGGTATGGAGCATCTAATCCACCAAGAGCTTGACATGAGCTTCAACGTGGACGACTTCACGTTCTTCAATGTCGAGACGCTGGACGCCCTGGAAGAGAAGCATGGGCGTGAGCCTATCTCCGTGGGCGATGTCGAGTATGAGGTGGATACGGGCGAGTTCCTGGGCTACACGGCACAGGATAACGGGCATCTGCGGCTATGGATGGCCCTGGATGAAGATGGAAACCCCCCGACTGATCGGGAATACGTCATCGGGTGCGACGTGTCGATGGGAACGGGCGCAAGCCCCAGTACCGTGACGATTGGCGATTGCCTGACAGGCGAGAAGGTAGGGGAGTTTGCGAACAACCGTCTGCGACCGGACCAATTTGGGACGTTCCTCGTGGCGTTAGGCCAATGGTTTGCCGGGAAACGCGGGTCTGCACTGCTGATTGTCGAGGCGACAGGCCCCGGCGCGGGCACGTTGGGGCGTATCGTGGACCTGGGATACCGGCATTTGTACTACCGTACAAGAGAGGGGACCCTGAGCCGTAAGCAAAGCGACACCCCTGGGTGGTACTCCACGGGAAGCACCAAGTTTCAGTTATTCACCGAATTCCGGCGCGCATGGTATCGCGGAGAGTACATCATTCCAAGTGACGTGTCCTACACGGAAGCCATGCAGTACGTCCATGTGGGGAACGAGAAGGTTGAGCATTCAGCCGCCTTGGTCACTGAGAACGTAGCGGACGCCAAGTCGGCACACGGCGACCACACCATAGCAGATGCACTGTGCTGGTGGGCGATGCGGCGGCACAAAGCGGTAGTCGAGATGGCAAAGAAGGAACTGCCGGCAGAATGTGGGCAGCGACGGTACGATGAACGGATGGCCCTGCTTACACAGAATGGGAGTTGGTTTACACAATCATGGCGCCAGACAACGCTGTAATTAACGGGCTTCTTGAACCCGACAAGCAACGTGCCCCGGCGTTTAATCAGTACGGGAATGAGAGGTTTACGTCCCGGCTGTGGCAGTCAATGACAGACTCGCGGCAGGCGATGCAGCCGTTCCTCAAGAAGCGCAAGGAAGTATTCCGTATCGCGGCTGGTAGCCACTACGGAACCGAGCCATACTCCGACAAGCAGGTGCTCAACAAGATCAATCAGGCGATTACGGTGTTTTCGCGCCTACTCGCTTCAAGGTATCCCGCGATCCGCGTTAAGGCCGATGATCCTGATTTGCGTGCGACGGCGGCGCTCTGGACGCTGGACGCGAATATTGCGATCCGCGAATGCAACTACAAAACCACGTTGCAAGAGTGTGTTGTAGACGCAATGGCTCTCTTCGGCATGACCAAGGTGGTGCGAGCGGACGACGGGATACCCATTTCTGACGGCATAGAGATATACGACACGGGGCGACCAGTCATAGACCGGGTGTCGTCTGACCATGCCGTCCTTGACATGAGTGCCCGAAACTGGTCAGCCTTGCAGTTTGTGGGTGACAGGTCTGAGCCGGATAAGGACTGGTTGCAACGTGACGACCGGTACGAAAATACGGATGCGTTGCCGACTCTTGCGGACTACATGGGCGGCGGCGGCACTGGTAGCGAAATGGTGGCGTCACTCAGCCGTGGTGGCAATCTGAACCACGCCGCGCTGTTTGACCGGTGTGCGGTATGGGAAGTCTATATTCCACGTGATAACACCGTATTCACCTTGGCAGACGGAAGCGGCAAGAAGTTACGCATGCACGAGTGGGAGGGGCCTCCTGGCGGCCCGTATGAGATGTTGGGCTTTATGTACCTACCCGACAACATCATGCCCGTAGCGCCGTCCCTAGCGTGGCTGAACGCCGCGTCTATCCTCAACAAGGTTATGCAGAAGGTCGCGGACCAGGCCGAATCCCGGAAATCATGCCTTGTCGGCCAGAGGGGCATGGAAAACGACGCAGAGATTATTAGCCAGGCGGTAAACGGGCAAGTGATCCTGCTTGATAACCCCACTGGGGTTGCAAGCCAGGTATGGGGTGAGATTGACCAATCAGCCTTGCAGTACGCAATCATCCTCATGCGCCAGCTTGACGATTTGATGGGTGGCCTTAGCGTCATGGCTGGAAGCCAAGCCGCATCGGATACCGCGACGCAAGACAGAATGCTCACGGACAACCGCAGCATTCAGATTGACGACATGCGGGCCGCGACGGTCCAATTCACTGAGGCGAACGCCCGCAAACTGGCGTGGTTCAATTGGCATGACACCTTCTACGAGCGGCAGGTGACGACGCGGCTTGCTGGGCTTGGGCTTGAACTTTCTGAGACATTCGGACCTGCGACGAAGAAGGGGGATTGGTTCAACTACAACTTCGAGATCGCGCCGTACTCGATGATGCCGAAGACGCCGCAGCAGGAAATCCAGTTGATCCAAGAGTTCATCACCCAGATCCTCGCGCCACTATTCCCGCTGATGCAGCAGCAGGGCAAGACCGTAAGCATAGAACGCCTTGTGGGCCTGTTCGCGGATAATCTTGACGTGCCTGACCTCACTTCGCTCATTGACGACGTTGCGGCCATGATGCCCGGCGCACCAGACGATATGGCATTTAAGCCGGCAACTACGAAGCGGGAATACGTTCGGCATTCCACGTCCACGCCGTCACCTGATGCGGCCGAGAATGCCATTGTCCAGTCTATGAACTTCCGAGGCCCACAGAACAATAGTAACGCTCTGATGGGCGGGGGCTAAAACGTGAACGCAGAGACGAATCAAATCTTTGAGTTGATACGCCAGGCCGGAGACAAAGCAACCGAGCGCCATGTCGAGGTTTGCGAGAGACTGACAAGAGTGGAAACGTCGCAGCCGACGCAACCTTGCGCCGTCGTTCAGCAGCTTGGGACGGACTTTCGGGCGCACGTGGCGGACAAGAACGCCGACCGCCGAACCGTGTTGGGAGCGGTACTAAAGACGGCGTTCTCGGCAATTGTCGGCGCAATCGCCGCCTTTGCGGCCCTTTGGAGCCAGAAGTAATGCCGATTTACGCATACAAGTGCCCGAAGTGCGGGATGGCGTGGGAGGATATTGTCAACACGCCACCCAAGACGGCCAAGTGCGAGTGCGGTGGACTGGCCGCCCGCGATATGGCCTCAGAATGGGGGCCGACTGGCCGGGAACATGCGGCTGACCCTTGGGCGAATGGCCACATGTCCAATGCTCTCGGCGTCTTGCCAAAGCGGATACCGGAGAAGCTGGCGAAGCTCCGCAAGCTACCCAACTGTTCCACCGTGGACTTTTTGCCGGATGGTCGGTGCGTGACACACAGCAAGAAGCAACGCGAGGCCGTGATGGCCAGCATGCGTCTCCCTGATGGGTCGCGCATGGTTGACAAGGAATCGTACTACTGAGGAGGTAGTTATGACTGAACAGATTGATACCGGAAGCCCTGCGGTTGACACCGTGCCTTCCGAGCCTGAAGTAAACGTGGCGCCCGTCGCGCCCGAGCCTGATGCTACCGCCGTGGTCGATGAACCGGTTTCCGACCCCGGACAATCCCAGGCTGAACCCGATGGCGTGGCTGAACCCCCCGCTGGGCAGGACGGCGTGGCTACCTTTGCCCCTGAACTCCTTGCCAAGGCCGAACGGTACGGCTTGACCAAGGACG
>Ga0075122_10001140_pt1 | contig 19426 bp, 25 predicted proteins | sample AntAceMetag02UKB_FD_69790 | JGI IMG/M metagenome (GOLD analysis project Ga0075122, IMG submission 69790) | Saline lake microbial communities from Ace Lake, Antarctica - Antarctic Ace Lake Metagenome 02UKB | ecosystem: Environmental > Aquatic > Non-marine Saline and Alkaline > Saline | place...
AGGACAAACAGATAATAATCCCGAAAGAAATAAAAGTTGGTGAGGAATTGGGATATTTCAAACTGATAGGGATCTTTAAAGGAGAAGAATTAAAAAAACATTCTTTGCTTGTTGGCATGGGATTGTTATTGGATTTTGGTTTGTTGATAGGATTTTTGCGACTGCTCTTGGGGATGTTTCTAGTTTTTCTGCGATTTCTTTGTAGGTTTTAGTTTTTCCTTTTGGGATTTTAGACACTTCTTTGAAAACTTTTTCTCTTGTGGTTTTCATGTTTTTTTGAGTAGTGAAGGATTTTTAAACATTGGTAGTGTTGTGGTGTTATGAATTATACGGTTGCGAATTTGGAGAAGGATTATGAGTTGGAGCTGGGGCGGGTTGTTAGTGAGATTAAGAAGTCTGGGGCGAAGAGTGTTTTGTTGCAGTTGCCTGATGGGTTGAAGCCGTGGAGTCTGGTTCTTTCAGATTATTTAGAGGAACAAACGTCTGCTAGGATTTCTATCTGGCTTGGTGCTTGTTTTGGTGCTTGTGATTTGCCGAATAGCGACGCTGATTTAGTTATTCAGTTTGGGCATGCGTCTTGGAAATAAATAAAATGAAATTTGAAATTTTGTCGGAGCCGCGGAAGATTTACGCGAAGATGTTGGGGGATATTCGGAGAGCTAAGAGGGCGGTTTTTCTTGAGACTTATAATTATGCGAAGGATGAGATTGGGCGGAAGTTTCGTGATGTTTTGGTGAAGAAGGCTGAGGCGGGGGTTGAGGTTAAGGTTCTTGTTGATGCGTGGGCGTCTGGTGTTGATAAGAATTTTTTTAAGAAGTTGGTTGATGCTGGAGGGGAGGTTCGGTTTTTTCGGGAGTTTAAATATGTTGTTCGGATTTTTGGTGCGAATCATGAGAGGGATCATAGGAAGTTGTTGTTGGTTGATGATGAGGTTTCTTATATTGGGTCGATTAATGTTACGAGAAAGGGGATTGATTGGGATGAGTTGGTTTTGAGATTGGGGGATAATCTTGGGGGAACTTTGAGGATGTCGTTTATGCAATCTTGGAGGCAGTTTGATAAGAGAGTTTCTCGTCGGGTGCGGAGTTATTTGTATAAAGGTTTTAAGGTTATTAACGATGTTCCTCGGAAATTTTCTCGTTCTGGGAAGAGTTATAGGAAATTGATTCGTGGTGCGAAGAAGGAGGTGTTGATTGAGACGCCTTATCTTATTCCGCCGATTTGGATTCGTCGGGCTCTTCGTAGGGCTGTGAAGAAAGGAGTTTCTGTGAAGATTGTTTTGCCGAGGAGGTCGGAGTTGAAACTTGTTGATATTGTGAGGGGGAGGTATTTGGGGGGTTTGTATAAAGCAGGGGTTGAGATTTATTTTTATCCGAAGATGTCGCATGCGAAATTGTTGATTGTGGATGATGAGTTTTTTATTTTGGGTTCTTCTAATTTGGATTATCGGAGTTTTATGCATCAGTTTGAGGTGAATCTTTTGGGGAGTGATAAGAAGATGGTTGGGGAGTTGAGGAAATATTTTGGCGGGCATTTGAAGAAGTCAAAGGGTTTTAGTTATGAGGCTTGGAAGAATCGGCATATAGTGAAAAGGATTGTTGAGGTTTTGTTGCGACCTGTTCGAAAATATTTTTAAAATTGGGCACAAGGTTTGAAGGGTATTTTGGTTTATAAAACTTTTTTATGTTTTTGAGAACATAAATGTTTATAATAGGTTATGGGTCTTTTGTGGGATGGTGAAGGGTTTTGATACGGAAAGATATCTTGAAGTTCAATCGTCTGAGATTTTAAAAAGGGTTAATGATTTTGATAAGCTTTATCTTGAGTTTGGAGGAAAAATTTGTGATGACCTTCATGCGGCTAGAGTTCTTCCGGGTTATGATGCTAATGCTAAGATTAAGATGTTGCAGATGATTAAGGATGATTCTGAGATTGTGTTTTGTATTAGTGCTAAGGATATTGAGAATGGGAAGATGCGGGCGGATTTTGGTTTAAATTACGAGGCTGTTACTTTGAAGTCTATAAATGATTTGAGAAATTTTGGGTTGGATGTTTCCTCTGTAGTGATAAATAGATTTTCTGGTGAAAAAAAAGTTTTGAAATTTAAGAGGTATTTGGAGAACATAGGGATTAGGGCTTATTTGCAGCATGAAATTGAGGGATATCCTGCAGATGTTAATAAGATTGTTAGTGGCGAGGGTTATGGGAAGAATCCTTATGTTGAAACTAAGAAGCAGATTGTTGTTGTTACAGGTGCGGGTCCTGGAAGTGGAAAGATGTCTTTTTGTTTGTCTCAGTTATATCATGATAATCTTAAGGGGTTTAAATCTGGATTTTCTAAGTTTGAGACTTTTCCTATTTGGAATTTGGAAATAGACCACCCAGTTAATCTTGCTTATGAGGCAGCGACGGCAGATATTGGGGATGTGAATATGATTGATCCGTTTCATTTACAAGCTACGGGGGTGACTGCGGTAAATTATAATCGGGATATAGAAAATTTTCCGATTTTGAAAAGTATTCTTGAGAAGATTGGGGCAGATATTTATGCTTCTCCGACGGAAATGGGTGTTAGTAAGACGAAGTTGGGGATTATTGATGATGATGTTGTTCGAGAGGCTTCGAAGCAAGAGATTATTCGAAGATATTTTAGGTATAAAAAGGAGAATCTTCTTGGGATTGTTAATAAAAGTGTCGTTGAAAAAGTTGAGAAGTTGATGCAGGAATTGGAGATAAATGAAGATTATCGTAATGTTGTTAAGGTTGCGAGACAAGCGGCTATGGATGCGGTAGAAAAAAAAGGAAAAGGGAACAAAGGATTTTGTTGTGGTTCAGCGATTCAGATTGGAGAGAAGATTATTTGTGGTAAAAATTCCATGTTACTTCATTCGGAATCTTCATGCATAATTAATGCGCTGAAATATGTTTCTAATATTCCTGATGACATAGCTCTTCTCTCTGAATCTTTGATTAAAAGTATACAGGAATTAAAGGAGAAAATAGTTAAAAATTCTACTCCTAGTTTGGATGTGAGTGAAATTTTGATTGCTTTGGCGATTTCGTCTTCGACGAATCCTACCGCTAAAAAATGTATAGAAAATCTTCCGTTGTTGCATAATTGTGAAATGCATACGACTCATTTGCTTACGCGAGGTGATGAGAATGGTTTGAGAGATCTTGGGATTAATTTAACTACTGATGCAGAGTTTACTCCGAAGATTTATTTTAGGAGTTAAGATTGTGAATATATATGCAAAACGAAAGGTTTAAATAGGGTTATGCATGTATATTCATAACTAAATATGAGGAAAAATACAATGCCAAATAGAGATAAAACAGGACCAGAAGGAAAAGGACCTAAGACTGGAAGACAGATGGGCGAATGCGAAGGTGCAGAACCTACTGGCGAAGAATTCGGACCAGGTACAGGAATGGGAAGAGGACTTGGAAGGGGCTTAGCTAAGGGCGCTGGAAGAGGCGCTGGTCGAGGACGAAGAGCAAGACGAAACTAAGATGCCAAGACCACGTAAAAGAAGAAGAGTTATGGGTAGACCAGGCTCTTCTTACTTCAAGCCTGCAGGAGTAAGAATGATTAATTTAGTCGAAACGGTTTTATCTCTGCCTGAATTTGAAGCAATAAGGTTAATTGATTTTGAAAGAATTTCTCAGAGTGAGGCGGGTGAGAAGATGCATATTTCTCAGTCTACATTATCCCGTATATTATCTTCTGGAAGAATGAAAATCGCTGATGCAATAATAAACGGGAAAGCAATAAAAATCGAAAAATGAGGAGAATAAAATGAAAGAAAAAATAGCTGGATTATCGATATTAGTAAATTTTGTTTTAGCATTAGGGAAAACTATAATCGGATTTTTTGCAAATTCGGCAGCAGTTTTGGCAGAAGGGATTCATTCAGGTATGGATGTTTTATCTTCAGCAATAAGCTTGGCAGGAATAAAAATAGCGAAGAAACCTGTAGACGAAAAGCATCCCTATGGGCATTATAAATTTGAAGTAATGTCGGGATTGGTAATAACATTTATTTTATTTATTGCTGGAATCTGGATGATTTATGAGGCTTATCGGGGATTTTTGAATCCGAGTATAACCTCGATTAGTTATTTAGCGTTGGGAATAATGTTGCTATCTGCAGTTTTAAATGAAATAATGGCAAGATTAAAGATTTATTATGGTAAGAAGGAAAATTCTTTAAGTCTCCTTTCGGATGGGGTTCATGACAAGGTGGATGTTTATGCATCTATTGCAGTTTTGATTGGATTATTAATAATGCCATACTGGATTTATACTGATTCGATTTTAGCATTTTTAATTGGACTTTACATCATTAGAGAATCATTCGAACTTGGGAAAGAGGCCACTGACTCATTACTAGATGTTTCAGCAGGAAAAGAGATGGATGATAAAATAAAATCGATTGTTGAGGAACAAAAAATAAAAATGGGTGAATTAAAAACTCAGAAGAAAGGTTCTATTATTACTGCGAATTTTGAAATAAAATTACCAAAAGATATTACTGTAGATGAAGCAACAAAGACTTCTGAAAAATTAAAAGAAAAATTAATGGATTTAATTGAACCTTTGGAATATGTAGCAATTCAAATAAAAAGTCATGACTTAGTTGATAGTTCATTTGAACCTAAGGGGATAGATTCTAGAATTAGCTTTAGTCGTGGTTTTGATTGGCAGAGAAAAAAGAGATTCCAAGAAGAATCTAAAGAGGCAAAGGGGAAAGGCCCTGAGGGATATTGTATTTGTGCAAAATGCGGATATAAACAATCGCACAAGAAGGGAGTTCCTTGTTCAAAAATTAAATGTCCTAAGTGTAAAAGCACGATGAAAAGAGAATGAGAATACTAATAGCAATAAATGACAACAGCGGATTAAATTCTAAACTAAGTGAACACTTCGGACACTGTCCTTATTTTGCTATTTATGAAACAGAAACAAAAAAATTAGAGATTGTTGAGAATAAGATAGATCATACAAATCAAAATTTAACTCCTGTCGATCAAATGATGAAATTTAATCCTGATATTGTTTTTACTTTAGGGGCAGGGCAAAGGGCGGTTAATTTATTTAATGAAAGACATGTGAAATTAAAAACTGGAGATTATAAGAAGGTGCAAGAAGTTATCGAAAATATTGATAAGCTTAAAAATTTAGATGGGGGGTGTGAACATTAAATGAAAATAAAAAATATCAGTATTTTACCAGGATACAATAAGAGAAAAGAAAAAGAAGGCGAGAAAAAAATAGAAATTCTTGAAGGACAAAAAATAGGAATAGTTGGGCATACAGGTTCAGGAAAAAGTCAATTGCTTTATGATATTGAAAAATTAGCTTATGGAGAAACAAAAACTAAAAGGAAGATTCTTATTAATGGGGAAAAACCAAATAAAAATTTGAAAACAGACCCCACTATTAAAATAATTGGTTACTTAACCCAGCATATGAATTTTATGACAGATACAACTGTTTATGATTTCTTAAAAACACATATAGTTACAAGGGGAAAGCATAATTCAAAAGAAGAGACAGAAAAAACTATAGAAAAAGTAATAAATGAGGCTAATAAAATAACTGGAGAGAAAATTAAAAAAGAAACTAATTTACTGATTTTATCTGGAGGACAATCAAGAGCTTTAATGATTGCCGATTTAGCGTATGTTAGTGAATCACCAATAATATTAATTGATGAAATAGAGAATGCAGGAATAAAAGTAAAACACGCTCTTAGTCTTCTTGTTAAAAAAGGCAAAATAATTTTTTTAGTTACTCATGACCCTTTACTTGCTCTAGATACTGATAAAAGAATTATTATGAAGAATGGTGGAATCGATAATGTGATACATACTTCTATAAAAGAAAAAGGAATTGCAAGTTATCTTTCATGGATAAATGATTATGTTTTAGATATGAGAGATGAGATAAGAGATGGTAAAAAAATAAATGAGTTAAAATTAATATGTGCACCAATAGGAGTCGGAAAATGAAAGTTGTAATTTTTGGCGGGACACCTGGGAGCGGAAAGACAAGTATAATTAAATTTGTAATTCAGGAGTTAAAAGATTTGAAAATTCATTATGTTAAGTTCGATGTTTTGAATACTGATGATGATTTATTAATAAAACAAAAATTTGGAATAAGTACGGAAAATAAAATTTCTGGAGAAGCATGTCCAGACCATTATGCTGCTTTAGAAATCCCAAAAATAGTTGAAGAACATAAAGATAAAGATTTGGTAATTATAGAAACTGCTGGCCTATGTTTGAGGTGCTCCCCTTATATAAATGAAGGCTTAGCGGTAAATGTTTTAAATATTTTAGCTGGGAAACCTTCTGGTTATGGTCCTTTGCTAACTGATGCAGATGTAATTGTTGTATCAAAAGGAGATTTAATTTCTCAAGCAGAAAGAGAAATATTTAGAAGTAAGATTTTAGAAGTAAATAAAAATGGTTTAATAATTGATGGGAATGGTTTAACTGGAGAAGGAGCAATAGATGTGGCTGAGAAAATAAAAGAATCTAAAGAAGTAAAAGATATACTCACTTTAAAAAATTCTATGCCTACTGGAATATGTGGATATTGTTATGGTAATAAAATTTTAGATTCTCAAGAAACATTGAATAGATATAATCAAGGAAAAGAATTAAAAGCGAGGATTCCCAATTTGAATTGTGGTAAATGCGGATTTAAATCTTGTAATGAATTTATTAGGGCTGTTTTGGACGAAAAGGCAAAAGAGAATAAATGTCCTTATATAGAAAAAGGGAGAAATAAAAATGACTAATGAATTAAAAAAACATGATAGTAAGTTTGAATTTAATCGACTAAAAAATTTTCCAATATCTTTTTTAGCGATATGCTTAGGATTAGTTGGGTTTACTCTTGCTTGGCAAAAAGCTGAGAGCGTATTGGGATTATCATTTATATTAAGTAACTATCTACTTTATTTTACAATTATAATTACTAGTGTTATCTTTGTAATATATTTTATAAAAATTATTAAATTTCCCCATGATGTTAAAAAAGAATTTAATCATCCTATTAAATTAAATTTTTATCCAATACTTGCTAAGCTTTTTTTAATTTTTAGTATAATTTATTTAGGGTTGAATATGACTGTTTCCAAATATCTTTGGTGGATGGGAGTTATAGTCCAGTTTGTTTTTACAATAATTATTATGTCATCATGGATAAGACATGATAAGTTTGAGATTCATCATATGAACCCTTCTTGGTTTATTCCTGTTGTGGGATGTATTCTTATTCCAATTGCAGGGGTTAGGCATTTTTCTCCAGAGTTATCTTGGTTTTTCTTTAGCATAGGGTTATTTTGGTGGATGATATTAACAACATTAATTATGAATAGAGTTATTTTTCATAATCCAATTCCAGATAAATTAATTCCAACTTTTTTTATTTTGTTTGCACCTCCAATAATCGGATTTATTTCATTAACAAAATTATTAGGAGGATTAAATCCTTTCGGAAATCTACTTTATTATTTTGGAGCGTTTATGTTTATACTTATATTATTTCAATATAAAATGTTTTCAAAAATTAAATTCTATTTATCATGGTGGGCATATTCATTTCCAATGGATGCTTTAGTAATTGGAACTTTTTTAATGTATCATGAAAGTGGTTTATTCTTTTTTAAAGTAGCTTCATGGATATTATTTATTTTGTTAAATATAATTATTGTTATTTTATGTATAAAAACAATTATTGCAATCAAAAATAAAACGATTTGTATTGGGGAGAAAGAATAAAGAAAATGGTTTTATTTAAAAAAAGATGTGCATATTGTAAGGGAAAAATAAATAAAGGAGAAGAGGTGTTTATGGAAGTAAAAGTTCCAGAATTCAAAAACAAAAAGATTCAATTTTTTTGTAGTGAAGAACATGCAGAACTTTATAAACAGAATAGAAAAGGAACTCCGAGTAGGAGTTCATGTCCTTATTGTAAAGATTAAAATGATAAAAATAAATAAAGAAAAATGTGATGGATGCGGAAATTGTATAGAGGTTTGTCCATTTGGTGTTTTAGAAATGAAAAATGGGAAAGTAGTGGTTAAGGATTCAAAAAATTGTAAAGGATGTGGGGCATGTATGTATGCTTGTCCGAATGAAGCAATCGAAATAAATAGAGAGGAGGAAAAATAAAATGCCATGGGTAGATGAAAATATGTGTATCGGTTGTGGGATTTGTGTTGAGGAATGTCCTGTTGATGCTATAAGTATGAAAGATGGAAAAGCAATAATAGATATGGAAAAGTGTATTCGATGTAAGAAATGCCATGAAATTTGTCCACAAAAAGCTGTGAAACATGATAAAGAGAGAAATCAAAATGAGAAATAATAATTCTATAAAAGAATCCGCGCAAAAAGCAGTAAAGGGATTATGGATGGCTTTTCCGATGATTCTAGGAACAATTTTATTGATAAGTTTAATTTCTGCGATTGTCCCAAAGTCATTTTATATTTCAGTTTTTAGTAAAAATTCCTTATTGGATTCGTTTGTTGGAAGTTCTATTGGTAGCATTTCTGCCGGGAATCCAATAACAAGTTATATTTTTGGAGGAGAGATGTTGAGTCAAGGGGTCGGTCTTGTTGCGGTAACAGCATTTTTGGTATCTTGGGTAACTGTGGGATTGATACAGCTCCCGGCAGAATCTGTAATATTTGGTAAGAAATTTGCAATATTGAGAAACATTATGGCATTCGTTTTTTCAATAATTGTAGCAATAATAACAGTATTATTATTAGGAGTGGTGATATGAATAATGAACTAATATTTCAAGAAGAAAATTTTGATATTATTAAGGGAATAACTTTAGAGGAAAGAGCTAAGTTAATACTGCATACATTAGGGGAGAATATGGAAGAGATAAAAAATGCGTATAGGCAAAGAGTTTTAGAACATCACCCAGATAGACCTGCAGGAGATATTGAAAAATTTAAACTTGTTTATCAAGCATATAAAATTTTAATAGAGAGGGAATATCCCACTATATTAGAAGCAAGCTTATTGGCTAATGATAATTTGGTTATTGATTTTCTTGGGAGACGTGTAGAAGTTTTAGATTTTATAAAACAACAACAAGAATCTGAAAAATATGGGAGATGGCTACTTGAGAGATTCTATGATTCAAAAACAGGAGCATTTTAAAATGAATTTAAAAAATAAATTAAAACAACTTCCAGGTTCTTGGTATTTTTTAATTGCAATAATTTTAATATATATTTTTGTTTTAATTTTTAATCAAGAGATTTATCTGAAAAGTTTAGATTTTTTTAATAAAATTATTTATAAGATAATACCAATTTTTATTCTAGTTTTTGTCTTGATGAGTTTGTCTAATTATTTTATAACTCCGAAATTTGTGATGAAACATCTTCGGGAGAAGGGAATTAAGAAGTGGTTTTATGTTATTGTTGGGGGGATTATATCCTCGGGTCCTATTTATATGTGGTATCCTCTTTTGGCAGATTTAAAACATAAGGGATTGAGCTATGGTCTAATTGTATGTTTTTTATATAATCGAGCAATCAAAATACCTTTAATTCCCTTGGCAATAATTTATTTCAGTTGGCAATACATTTTAATATTAACTTCTGTTATGATTTTTATGTCAGTTATTCAAGGAATATTGATAAATAAAATAATGGAGGTAAAAAAGTGAAAATTGCAATAGCATCTGAAGGAAAAGACGAAGATTCTGAAATAAGTTCAAAAGGCGGACGAGCTCCATACTATTTAATTTTTGAAGATAAAAAATTAACTGAAACTATTAAAAATCCTTTTGCATCAGGCTCTGGTGGAGCTGGTTTTTCTGTAGCTTACATGTTAGCTGATAAAAAAGTTAATTTAGTGATTGCCGGAAAACTTGGGGGGAATATGATTTCTGCTCTAAAGGAAAAAGGAATTGACTTCAGAGAAGAAAGTGGGAATATTAATGAAATTCAATTTTAGGGAAGAAGTTGGAAAAGTTAAGATTATTTGAGATTGAAAGGTGATACTGATTGTTTTTGTAGATAAATGATTTAATGAAGAAAATTATACTTTCATTTATAGTTTCATTTTTTTGCAACTATTTTTTAAACTTTTTTTAATAGTTTCATTTTTTTGCAACTATTTTTTAAACTTTTTTTAATAGTTTCATTTTTTTGCAACTATTAGAAATATTTATAAAGTCTTTTTTTGGTTAAGTTTTATGAAAAAACGAGATTATGTTTTGATTATTGGTTGTTTAGCATTTATCTCATTGATTATTGCATTAAGTTTACTTCTTGGAGAAAAATTTGAAGTTAAAAGTTGTGGTTGTCCAAATATGGTTTCTCAAAATTTTATTATATTGTTTATTATATTAGCAGTTGTTTTTGTAATGTCTTTATTATATTATTTATTTTCTTTAAGACTTGATGTAAAGAAGAAAATTATTGATAAAAATATTAAATTACTTTTTTCAATCTTAGATAAAGAGGAACAAGAAGTTTTAAAATTGGCTATTAAATCAGATGGAGTTTTGTCTCAGAATATTATTTCTAATAAATATGGGAAAGCTAAAGCAAGTCGTGTTGTAAAAAAATTAGTTGATAAAAAAATTATTTCTATTGAGAAAATAGGTAGGCGAAATGATATTATATTAAATAAGGAATTAAGAGAGGAACTATTATGAAGAGGGTGAATTTTCTTGTTTTTGGAATTATTTTTTTATCCCTAATTGGATTTGCTTCTGCGCAAGTTAATGTTAGCTATTTTTATGGGATTGGATGTCCACATTGTTCTCAAGTTATTGCTTCTGGAGTTTTGGAACGGGTTGATGGAATTGATGGAATTAGTGTTGAGAGATTTGAGATTTATCATGATGATGTTGGGAGAAGTAAATTTATTGGGTATATGGATGGGTTTGGGATTTCTCAATATAATCGGGGGGTTCCTTTTGCAGTGATTGAATGTGAAAATGCTTCAACGTATATTATTGGTTCATCTATAAGAGATAAACTTGAAGAAAAGGTTGTGACTTGTGAGGCGAATGGGGGGGGTGGAAATGGTGTTTCTCCGATTGACCCGAATGCCGGAAAAATTACATTGGGGGCTTTGATTATTGCTGCATTGATTGATTCGATTAATCCTTGTGCTTTTGGGGTTTTGATTTTTCTGATGTTGAGTTTATTGAATATGGGTTCAGCTAAGAGAGCTTTGAAAGCAGGCCTTGTTTATACTTTTGTTGTTTTCGTTGTTTACTTTTTTTCAGGGCTTGGACTTTTCAAAGTTATACAATCCTTTACTTCTATGACTCATTATATTTTTCTTTCTTCTGGGGTTTTGGTTTTAGCTTTTGGTTTATGGCAATTTAAAGATGTGTTCTTGCCGAAAGTTGGACCTACCTTGCAGATTTCTCCGAAGGCAAAACCGATTATAGAAAATATTATTAATAGAGGGACTATTCCTGCGATGATTCTTTTGGGTATCCTTGTTTCTCTTTTTGAGTTGCCTTGTACTGGAGGGATTTATTTAGGTATTTTGACTTTGATGTCGATTAACAAAACTTTCGCGATTCCTTATTTACTTTTATATAATTTGATATTTGTTTTGCCTTTGATTATTCTTACAATTATGATTTACAAAGGGATGTCTCCGACGATTCTTCAGAGATGGACTTCGGGTCAGAGAAATTGGATGAAGCTTGGTTCTGGGATTGTTTTGATTGCTCTTGGACTTTATATATTACTTTTTTAGTATAATTAATTTTATATATAGTATTTGGCGAGGAATGTGATGGGAATATTTGGATTGTTTAAGGGAGAGAAGGTTTTGTATTACCCTGGGTGCTTGACTAAAGGTGTTTTGACTGAGCAGTTTGAGAATTATAAGGAAATTTTTAATCGGCTTGGGATTGATTTTGTGATTTTGGGGGATGAGGTTTGTTGTGGGTTGCCGGTTTTGAATGCGGGGTATCGGAAGGATGTGCGGAAGTTGGCGAAGAAAAATTATGAGCTTTTTAAAAAGAATGGGATTACGAAGATAATTACTAATTGTCCGTCGTGTTATCATACTTTTAATGAGATTTATCCGAAGCTGATGCATGAATGGGATATTGAGGTTGAGCATGCGACTGTTAGCATTTTGAATGCTTTGAAGGCGAAGAGAATTAAGTTTAGGGGGAGTGAGGAGGATAGGGAGGTTGTTTGTTATCATGACCCGTGTCATCTTGGGAGGTATTCAGGGATTTATGAGGAACCTCGGGAAGTGATTGAGTTGCTTGGAGGGAAGATTCTTGAAGCCCCTATTAATCGTGAGAATGTTTATTGTTGTGGGGGTGGTGGCGGCGTCCGTGCAAATTTTCCGGAGATTGCTAAGGCTGTTGCGAGGAAGAAAGCGAGTTATGTTCCGGAGCATGTTGGTAAGATAATTTCTCCATGCGGTCTTTGTTATGCTAATATAAAATCAGCTACTGAGAAGAGCACGGAGTTTTCTACTTTTGTTTTGGGAAAGTTAAGGGGGCTGGTACGATGAATAAAAATTTATTGAAAATTTATGAGAGTGATGCGTCGCAGTTGAAGGGGAATGCGTTGGATGTTGTAACTCCTAAGACGATTATGGAAGTTAGAAATATTGTTGCTAAATCTCCAAGGATTGTTCCTCGTGGTGGGGGAACTGGATTGGCTGGAGGTTGTGTTCCTCAAAATGGGATAGACGTAGTTTTGGATTTATCTAAGTTGGATACTATTGGGAGTTATGATAAGGAAAGGAAAACTGTGGAAGTAGGGGCTGGGGTTATTTTAGATGAGTTGCAGGGTTATGTTGCGAGGTTTGGTTTGGAGTTTCCTGTTAATCCTTCGAGTCACGCAATTGCGACGATTGGTGGGATGATTGCTACCGACGCTGTTGGTAATCGGGCGATTAAATATGGGAAGACTTCTAATTGGGTTAATTGGGTTGAGGTTGTGGATGGTTCTGGGAATTTGCATCGAAAGGGGGTTACTGAGTTGAGCGATTACTCTGGGATGGAGGGGATTACAGGAGTGATTGTTAAGGCTTGTTTGAAACTTGCTTCAGTTAAGAAACGAAGCGCTTCGCTTGTGAAGGTTGATAGTTTTGATGAAGTAGTTTCGATTGTGCATAAATTGAAGAGGGATTCTTCTGTTTCGATGGTTGAATTTTTGGGGAAGAAAGTTTCTGAGATGCTTGGATTATTTGAGACTGAAGATTCTGATGAAGTGAAAAATGCTTATCATTTGATTATTGAATATGAGAATGACTCTGGAATGTTGAAGGGAAAGGAATATGATGATTTATTTGAAATGAGGGATAAGGTTGGTCCGATGCTTTCGGGAGGAGATTATTCACGTCTGGAGGATCCTAAGATTTTGCTTGATAGGGCTGGTAAATTTGTTTCCTGGTTGGAAGAACGAAGTATTCTGGTTTTTGGACATATCGGCGTCGGTATTTTTCATCCGAGGTTTAATCATGACCAGGAGAAATATATTCCTGAGATGATAAAACTTGTTAAGAAACTTGGTGGGCAGATTTCAGGTGAGCATGGGATTGGTATTTTAAAGAGAGAGTTTGTGGAGATTAATGATCAGAAGATTTTGAGGAATGTAAAGAAACGGACTGATCCGGAAAATAAATTTAATGTTGGGAAGGTAATATGAATGATGAATTTTTTGAGAAGTTGAGAGAGGAGGTTTTGCCGTATTTTGAGAGTGGGGATGGGCATGGGTTTGAGCATGTTGATAGGGTTTACAAGATGGCTGTGAAGATTAGCGAGGGGGAGGATGTTGATATGGATGTTGTTCGTGCGGCGGCTTTGTTGCATGATGTGGCTAGGTCTAAGGAAGATGCGACGATTGTTGTTGATTCTGAGAATGGGAATGTTTGTCATGCTGTTGAGGGTGCGAAGATGGCTGTTGGTATTTTGAAGGATGTTGGTTTTCCTGAGGATAAGATTGATAAGGTTGTTCATTCGATTGAGGTTCATAGGTTTAGTAAGGGGTTGAAGGCTGAGAATCGTGAGGCTGAGATTTTGCAGGATGCTGATAGACTTGATGCTTTGGGGGCGACTATTCTTGTTAGGATGATAGAGGCTACGACAAAGTGGAATGTTCCTGTTTATGATCCTGATGTTCCTATTAAGAAGGTTTATGATGGGACTAAGTCTACAGTGATTAACCATATTTATGAGAAGATTTTGAAAATAACTCCTGATTCTTTTAAGACTGCGGGGGCTCGGAAGATTGCTGAGGGGCGTTATGATATTGTTAAGGATTTTGCGGAACAGTATGTTAAAGAATGGGAGGGTAGGGCGTGATGGAAAGATTTAAATATATTGGAGGGATTGTATAGGTATAACCTCCCCGGTATGACGCAAGGAATGCCGGGAGTCTTTATTTTCTAGAATGGTTAAGAAACGTGCTATTGTTTTTGTTGATGGTAATAATTGGTACCATAATGTGAAGTCTGTTGTTGAGAAACCGAAGTCTGTTGATTTTGGGAAATTGACAGATATGATTGCTGAACGTTTCGATTTGAATATTGTTGATATTAGATATTATAATTCTGTTCCGGATATTGAATATAGCGAGGAGGTTTATTATAAGCATATGGTTTTTTTGGCGGGGTTGAAGCAGAAGGGGTTGCTGGTTAATACGAATAAGTTGAAGAGGGTTAAAACTAATGGAAAGGTTTTGAGAGTTGAAAAGGGGATTGATGTGATGATTGTTGTTGATATGATTAAGAAGACTTTACTTGAGAAAGAGTGCGATTGTTGTGTTTTGATTTCTGGAGATAGTGATTTCGTTCCGGCGATGAGGTTGATTAAGAGTGAGGGGAAAGAGGTTTTAACGACTTCTGTTTTGAAGGGATATGCTCGGGAATTGTTGCAAGGAGAGTTTAGGTTTTGGATTATGAAGAAGGGTGATGTTGAGAAGTGTTTTGGAGGTTATAATGGCTAATGCACCTAGTGTACCCTTGAAGGGCAAAAAAATAACTGAAGCTGAAAAAATTGAATCGGATAATTTGATGGAAGAAGCGAGTGAGATTTTTGATTCTTGTATTAAGTGTGGGATGTGTAAGTCGCTTTGTCCGGTGTTTAAGGTTTTGAAGGAAGAACGAGTTTCTCCTCGAGGAAAAGCAATTATTTTGTCAGATAAAGTTATGGATAAGATTTTGTTTGAGTGTACGCTTTGTAAGGGTTGTGAGCAAGAGTGTCCGTTGGATATTAAAATTTGTGATGGTATTCGGAAAGCGCGTGAGGCGATGGTTTTGAGGGGGAAAGGTTTGAAGTCGAATGAGGAGATGATTGATAATGTTCGGAAGTATGGGAATCCTTTTGGGAAGGGTGATAAGAAGGATTTGGAGAAGTTGTATTGTTGTTAATTATGAGCAAACCAAAACTCCAACTTATCTTTACTTCTTTTATGTAGTTTAACAAAACCAAATCTTTCAAATTGAATAGTCGTTCCAACTTTTAGTTTTGTAAGTTCGGGTTCTCCCAATCCTATTTTTATTGAGCCGTCATCCATTCTAATTTCTACTTTTATATTGTAGGGTGTATGTGGGAGCCAGTGGATGAATTTTGTTTCTAGTTCGTTGTCGGGGTCTTCTGAGAGGAATGAATATGTTCTTGGTTTTAATCCTATTATGTCTGATTTGAAATTAAGGAGGTGCATTAATCTGTAGTTGTTGTCTTGCATATTTTCTGCATCTTGTTGAGGGATTAGGAAATTTTGTGTTGTTTGATATGTTCGGTGCCCGAGTTTTCCATTTGGATGAAGTGGAAGTTTTGCAGTTAGTTCTGGGCAACCTTGAATAGTTATTTTGAAAGGGTTTTCTATGAAGAAATATCTTTGGACGTCGTTGAGGATTTTTCTGTTTAAGGTGTATAGTACATCTACTGGAATGATAGTGTTTGTTTTTTTGAGACCCATATTTAGAACGAATTGTTTTATCGCTTCTTGTGTTATTCCTCTGTCTCTTAGGGATTGTAGTGACCAGGTTCGTGGGTCGTTCCATCCGATGAATGCTCCGGACTTTACTTCTTGTGCACCCTTTGATTTGGATATTTTTATTCCTTTAATTGCGAAGTGTCCGTTATAAATGCTTTCAGGATTTTTCCATTTGAAGATGTTTCTTATGAAATCTTGAATTCTTGTTGACATATGGTGCTCGATTCCTCTTACGATGTGGGTGACTCCCAGGAGGTGGTCGTCGATTGCCCAAGAGAATTCCATTGAAGGATAGATTCTGTATTTTGTTTTTGTTCTTGGATGTGGTCTGTCTGAGATTTTGAACATGACTCGGTCTCTAAATGCTGGGTCGGAGTCTTGCATATCTGTTTTTATTCTCACAGTCATAGAACCTTCTTTTGCTTCGAACATTTTTTCCCATCGTTTAAATTGGATTTCTGCGGGATATTCTCGGCAACCGCATGCGACTCCTTTAACTCTTAAGTCATGCATTTCTTCTTGTGAACAATCACAGACATACATGTATCCTTTTTTGATTAGCTCTTCAGCATATGCATAATATTTTTCTGTTCGGTCAGATTTGTAAATAATCTTTTTATCGTAATTTATTCCAAGCCAGGTTAATCCTTCTTCGATTAGTTTGTAAGCTTCGGGTGCGATTGGTTTTCCTTCGGAACCGATTGTGTCATCCATTATAAGAAGAAGTTTTCCGTCGTACATTTTTACATATTCGTCGTTGAGGATTGCAGTTTTTGCGTTTCCAATATGTAATGGTCCGGAGGGATATGGTGCCATCCTCATTATTACTTTTCCTTTTTCGGCATTTGGTAATTCATGTAAACCTTCTCTGATTTCTCTTTTGCTTGTTTTAGAATCTAATTTGTTAAATTGTTCTTTTTGTTTTTCTAATGTGAGTTTGTTCACTTCTTTTAGGACTTCTTGAATTTTTGGGATTATATCTTTAATCTTTGATTTTTCTAGTCCTTCTGCGAATAGTCCGGCTAAGATTGCGCCTTGATTTGCTTTGCCTCCGTGCTTGATTGCGTTTTCGAGAGCGTATGCTTTTATCGTCTCTTTGCTTATTTCAGTCATAATATATAGAGGATATTGGGGGTTTTAAATTTGTGGGGAAGGTAGAACGGGGTCGTTTGTAATGATAATAAACAATGAGAGTTTATATAATTTGTGGCTGTTTGTCGACGGTTGGGAAGTTTTATAAAGAAATTTATGTTTGGTTATTTATGAAGATGAAGGGGCGACCTGACTATTCGAATTTTGAACTTGTGAAAGATTTGTGGCATTTTTTGGGATTTCGTAAATGGAAGTTTATCTTTTTGACGATACTTTTAATTATTTCTTTTGCCACTGCTTTGGTTGTTCCTATAATTATTGCTAGGATAATTGATTTTTTTATTTCTGGGAATAGTGGCGTTGGAATTTTTTATATGTATTTATGGATTCTTCTTGGACTTGGGATTTTTGGGACTTTTTTGAGAAACCAGACGAAGCATAGTCTTTCTTTGTATACGAATGAGGTTCAGAAGAACGCGAAGGTTGAGTCTTTTCAAAAGGTATTACAAGGGGATTTGGTTTGGCATGATTCTGAGAGTACTGGGGCTAAGATGCAGAAGATAACTGATGGTAGTAATATGATCGGCGCGTTTATGGATTTTTATATCAATAAAGGAATTAGTTTGGTGGTTACAATTGGAGGAGTTCTTGGGGTATTTTTGGTTCTTAGTGTGAAGTATGCCTTTATTGCACTTTTATTTATGGTGATTTACCTTGCCGTTGAGTTTTTTATGAATAGGAAGTTGGTTTTGAAAACTTTGGAGCATAAAAGAATGAAGGAGCTGGCTGTTGGAAAATCTTATGAGTTTTCTGCGAATATTGGAACGATTAAAGCATTGGGTATTGAAAGATCTTCTGGGAAGAAAATTTTGGATGTTGAAGAGCTTGTTTTGCAGACTAAGAATGCTAGGAAGAAAGCGAGTACTATGAAATGGCTTTTTGTTCAATTGGTTGCAAGTATCTTTTCTGTTGTGTTCATTTTCTGGGTGGGGATGGATATTTTTGCTGGAGTTTTGACTATTGGTTCGATTGTGATTTATACTAGTTATTTTGAGGCATTAAGGAGGGCTCTTTCGACTGTTTCTGGTGAGATAAATACTTTGATTGATGTGAAGTATGGGATGTTTAGGATGATGGAGATTTATCGGAGGATACCGGATATTGATGAGAGTGGGGCGAGGCCGTTGAAGAATTGGAGTCATATTAGAGTTGAGAATTTGGAGTTTAAGTATAAGTCGGATATGATTTTAGATAATTTGAGTTTAGATATTGGGAAGGGCGAGAAGATTGGGATTGTTGGGTTGTCGGGGAGTGGAAAGTCGACTTTGTTTAAGTTGCTGTTAAAGTTGCATCTTCCGAAGAAGGGAGAGATTTATTTTGATAATAAGTCGGTTAGTGATGTTACGAGGGATTCGATTTTGAGTAGGATTGCCGTTGTGCCGCAGGAGACGGAGTTGTTTAATATGAGCTTGAGGGATAATATTACAATTTCTGGGAAGGGGCGGTTTGATTCTGCGAGATATAAGAAAGCTTTGTTGATAAGTCAGGTTGCGAATTATATTCCTAGGATGAAGAATGGGGATTTGACTTTTGTCGGTGAGAAGGGAGTTCGATTGTCGGGAGGGGAGAAGCAAAGGTTAGGGATTGCGAGGGCGATTTACAAGGATAGTGATGTTATAATTTTGGATGAGTCGACTTCTAATTTGGATTATGTAAATGAGGGGAAGATTCTGAATGCGATTGATAAATATTTGAAGGGGAAGACTTTGATTATTTCTGCTCATAGGTTGTCTACGTTGGAGCATATGGATAAGATTTTGTTTATTGAGAAGGGGAAGGTTGTTGAGAAGGGAAGTTATGAGGAGTTGTTAAAGAAGAAAGGAAAATTTTATAGATTGTGGAAATCGCAGAAGCGGTGATTACCAGCCCATGACGCCGACGTTTGTGTCTTCGGATTGGTTTACATCTAATTTTTTTTCTAGCAATTCTATTCGTTGTTCGAGTTTGTATATTTTATTGTCGAGTTCAGTTATTCGTTCTGACTCTAATTGATTTCCTGATGCTGATGGAACTGCCGCGGCGGAAGAACTCCCGAGGAAATCCATGGCGTTTGTAGGGGAAGAAGTTTCTGTAGAGGCTGTTGGTGAAATTGGTTGCGCATTGGCTCCGAGTTCTACGAATCCTTTACTATCTGTGGGGACTACGATGTTTCGTTTTGGGATTCGGACGACGCCGCGTCTTTGAAGTTCTCTTACATCAACCATTCTTTTTTTCTTTCTGAATATCATAATCGGTTCAGGGGAGGGGAGTATATAAAATATTTGATTATAGTTAATATTAAAAAGAATGAAAG
>Ga0075122_10001145_pt1 | contig 19362 bp, 20 predicted proteins | sample AntAceMetag02UKB_FD_69790 | JGI IMG/M metagenome (GOLD analysis project Ga0075122, IMG submission 69790) | Saline lake microbial communities from Ace Lake, Antarctica - Antarctic Ace Lake Metagenome 02UKB | ecosystem: Environmental > Aquatic > Non-marine Saline and Alkaline > Saline | place...
TGTCAGATTATTATTGAAGGAGGAGAGCCACTTTTAAAATGGGATTTAATTAAGCACATTTTCCGTGAATCCAAAAAGATGGCAGCTGAAAAAAAATTAAGATTACGATTTTCTTTCACAACCAATGTTTCTCTAATGACAGATGAGATTGCTAAAGATATTTCTGATATGGAAATTAATCCTTGTGTTTCTTTTGATGGACCTAAGGAACTTCATAATAAACAAAGACCATTTTGTGGAGGGGGAGAGAGCTATGAGAAGGTTGTTTATTGGTTCAAAAGACTTAAAGAAAAATATAAACTAAGAGTTAATGCTATACCTGTTATCACTAACCTTTCTTTAAAATATGGGGCCAAAGCAATTATTGATGAATATTTAAAACTCGGAATGCAAGGTGTTTTTTTTAAACCTTTTAGAGTTAGTGGTCGAGCTAAGGATGATTTTCAAAAATTAGGAATGAAAGCAGAAGATTTTTTTGAATTTTGGAGAGAGGGTTTTGAATATTGTTTATCCTTACAGAAAGAGGGAAAAGAAATGAAGGAATTAAACACTATTTATATGTTGAGTAATATTTTTTCTCCTTATAGAAAATCAATGTGTCATCGTCGACCTTGTGGAGCTGGATTTTCTATTCTTTCTTATAATACAGACGGAACTATTAATGGTTGCGATTCTACTCGTGGACAAGGATTTTTAGACTTAGGACATGTAGATAATGATAATTATCAAACTATTAGAAGTCGAGCCTTGCCTCTTTTGGCTTTAATTCCAGATGCCGTTCCAATATGTACTAATTGTCCATACATATCTTATTGTACTATTTGTCCAGCTGATACTTATGGTCGAGAAAATGATATTTATCCTAAAGCTCCTCGTAGCTTTAATTGTCAATGGCAAAAGTTAGCTTTTGCTTATTTATTTAAGAAAATATCAGAAAGCCCAGAAAATGCTGAAATTCTTAAAAAATGGGGGACGACACGGTAGATTTTAATTGACAACATAATAAAAATGTGCTATGCTATTTTTAGCACATAATAATTTTAAATAAAAAAAGGGAGGTGACCTAAATTGAAGAAAATGACTATTCTAACAATCATAATTTTACTAGTAATTGGATTAATAGGATTTCTATTTCTTTCTCTGAAATTTAAATCAGACAAAGAAGTTCAGGTCTCTCTTTATCAGTTGACCTTGAACAAGGAAACTCCTGCAGTAACTATCGATGGGAAAATGGAGGATGGAGAATGGGAATCTTTTAAGTGGCACGATGTGTATCGAAAAGAAAAGGAAATGACTGTCTATTTAACGAACGACAATCAAAACCTTTACATTGCTATTGATGCCATAAAAAATGTCACAGAAAAAGGTTTTCGGGATAAAGTCGTTTTCTGCTTTCTACCAGAAAATTCTTTAAAGATCGAAGTCGGTAAATTTAAAACGATTGAGATCTTAGGGAATGGTCAAGTTCTTTGGGAAGAGTGGAACGAGATAGAGAAGTTGTCTGTTCAGTATGTCTGGAAGACAGAAGTATATTCTGCTAATCTATCTGCTAGGCTTGGGGACAAAGAGGCCATCAGAACTTACGACGGAAAATATATTAGCAATGTAGCTAAAGAAAAATCTGTTTATGCTATCTTCGCTAAAAACATTGCTGATATTCCTGATGGGTTAGTAGCTAAAACTTACTTTCAAGATCATAGAACTTATGAAATAAAAATTCCTCTGAGTTCGCTTGGTTTCCAGCCTGGGAAAACAGTTAGAATCTTTGGATTCGTGCGCAGTGCTACAAGTAAGCTCCAAGATTTAAATTTTCCCAATGGTAAAACTGGCTCACTGGCTAGCTCCTTCTGGTCAACGAGGAAAATAACCCTTCCTTAGCTTCTTAGGCGGTAGAGACTTTAAAAATCTTTACCGCCTTATTTTTTTCTCTTGACAAACATTCTTGCATATAATTTAATGTAGTAAGTGTTATAGCATTATGATTCCTTGGATATTTTTAATAATTCAATTATTACTCGCAGTAGTATTTTGCTTTGTTGTATTTTTTCTTATTCGTTTTATTCTTAAGATTTATAATAATAAAAATATTCTTAAAATAATTGGTTTTAGTTTACTTACTTTGATAGCTATCTTTTTAGCTATTTTTTTTATTTTAGCAGTAATAGGGGGGTTGAGTCTCTCATTTAATTAAATCATTTTAATGAAAGAAAAAAAGAAAAGAAAACTAATTGGATTTATTGCAGGAGAAAAGGGTAGAATTGGAAAGCTTCAAGCTTTAGCTTTAGGAGTGGCTGGTGTTCTCGCTGGAGGTTTAATTCCTAATATTACTAAAGCTTGGGGTGATGATGATGGTTGGTCAGGTGATTGGTCAGGTGATTGGTCAGGTGATTGGTCAGGGAATTGGGCAGGTGACTGGTCTGATTGGTGGGTTTGGGATAATTGGACTGGTGACTGGACAGGAGATTGGGATAATTGGTCAAATTGGACTGGTGATTGGACTGGTGATTGGCCTAGCGACTGGTCTGATTGGTTCGTTTGGGATAATTGGTCTGGTGATGCACCAGCTTGGACTGGTAATTGGGAAAACTGGGATAATTGGCCTGGGGATTGGACTGGTGATTGGCCTAGTGATTGGACTGATAATGTTAGTATTTGGGATATGGTAGTTGATACCACAAAAGAAGTTGTTTCTCTTGGGACAGCAGATACTACAACTTATAATGATATTCCAGAATCAAATTCTTGGGACAGTACTTTAGATGCTGCTGGGACTACTGTGCTTGGTGGAAGTGTAGTTAATACACTAATTAATGTATCAGAAGGTGTTCAAGTAGTCAGCGATATTTATCAAGAAGTAACAACTTGGGGAGATGCTGAAACTTTGACTTTTAATGATACTGGAGAAGTAAATTCTTGGGTTGAGCCGATAATGGATGCTGCTTGGACGGTTGGTACTTGGGCTGACGATACTTTTACAAATGATAATATTGACGTCATTACCATAAATACTGTTGAGTCTATTGTAGGTGATCAACTAATAACCACTGAAACAAGTTCTCTTAATATTTATTATTTATGGGCTTTGGAAGATTCTCCTACCGAAGAAAGTCTTTCTGGAGTTTTGCTACAAGACGTGGCTGATACTAGAGTTACAGAAACGATAGAAGATATACCACAAATAGAAACAGAAGACGATGATCCTGATCCAATTACAGAAGAGGATGATCCTGATCCAATTACAGAAGAGGATGATCCTGATCCAACTCCAGAAGACGATGATTCTGATCCAACTCCAGAAGACGATGATCCTGACCCAGAAGATGACATGGAAGAACATCCTCCTTCTGATGAACCCCCTGAATCTGTTCCTCCACCAGATGAAGATGATCCAGATCCAACTCCAGGAGGAGGTTCTAATGTTCCACCTTCGGTTGATGAGGTTAAAGCGGAATAAAATTTATGTTTATTACTAAAAAAATTATTATCTTTCTAGTATTTCCAATATTATTATTGGGGTTTTCTCAGGTAGCATTTGCTGTTGATAAAAACATAGGAGAAACTGCTACTATTAATATTTCTTGTTCTGATTCGGATAGTAATCTTTCTCAGTGTAATATTACTTCTCCTTGTAGCCAGACTTGTCCTGCTTCCGGATCTTCTGGTAATTGTTCTTGTGAATTTACTTGTGTAACCAAAGGAACATATGACGCTTGTGGATTAGCTAGAGATAGTCAAGGAGAAATAGATAGTAAATGTTTAGATATTGTTGTCTGTAATAATAGATCTCCTGTTGCAATACCTGTTATTGATGAAATGTGGAATAATTGCACATTCCAAGAATTATCTTTACCTATTTTTAATTGGACATACTCTGATATCGAATTAGATCCTCAGCAGGCTTACGAGATTAGGATAGATAATGATTCTGATTTTACAGTTCAAGATCCTGAAGAAATAACAGCTTCTGGAGGGTCTTCCGTAGCCTATACTCCTTTGCCAGCTGATTGGAGAGATTGGGCTAATTGGAATACTTCTTATTATTGGATAGTTAGAGTACAGGATAATCAAGATAATTGGTCAGATTGGTCAAATTCTAATATTTTTAGAACGCCTGATCATGCCTATCCTTGGCCCGATTTTACTTGGACTCCCGAAGAACCTGTGGAAGGAGAAATAGTAATATTTAATCCTGATTCGACTCAAGTTTATGGAGGATCTTCAATATCTAGTTATCTTTGGACAACAGATGACAAAGTAAAATATAAAGAAAAAACAAGTAGTAATTCTCAATATCCTAATATTTTGTTTTCTGAAATTGAGAATCCAATAAGTCTTCAAATTACAGATTCTTCTGGCTATAGTTGTGAAAGTTCTGAGAGTATTATGTCTGTGACTTTGCCTTTGCCGGAATACAAAGAAGTTCCAGCAGTTGGTTGGATACAAAAAATATTTTCAATCATCATTAATTTATTTAAGATCTAAATTAACTCTTGAAGATAAAGAAGGAAGAACTTCGCCTTATGGCGGAGTTTTTGTTATGATTTATCTAGAAAAATGTTTAACGTTTTATAGTAAATAACTTGCTCTTGACAAATATTATATATTTGCTATAATCTATATAGAAAATAAGTTTGAAGCTTATTAAAAAAAAGTGAGGTGAAAAAATGACCATCAAGCTGAGAATCAAGACCTCCAATATTTTCATTTTTGCTCCTTTGCTGGCAGCCCTTATAGCTGCTTCAATCGTGGCAACAATCTGGGTTAGCCAGACAGCCGCGATAGCGACGGGAGTTGTCTAGCGATGGCAAAAATGAAAGCACCAAACCACCATTAATTTTCATAATCAAGATAATGGTGGTTTTCTCTTATTTGACTTAAAATACAAAAAAGTTAAAATATAATAATATATGTTAAAAAGTGAATCTTGCAAAATAAATAATACAATAAAAACAACTATTGATGCCAGAGTTTATCCATTAGAAGCAATTTATGGAGCAGCTTATGTTTTTTTAGATAAGGCTTATTTACGTTTAGACGGAGATCCTAAAAGTGAAATTATTGTTACTATCAAAGGAAAAAAGAAGCTTAATCAAACAGAATTAAAAAAAATAGCAGGGGAATTTTATAATGAACTTTTGAATTACAGTCTTCGTTATCAAATTTCTAAAAGAAATAAACGGATTAGGGAATATATTGTGGGATCTGCTTTATTAGGATCGCTTCCAAAAAAACAAACAGAAGACAAAGAAGACAAAGAAGACTGGCAAAAGGATCCTTTAAAAATAGCTGATCATTGGGAAGAAAAATATACAAAGAAAAAGAAATGATAATTTATTTAAATAAAAATTTTTATAAATTATCTGCTATTAAAAAAGCAGTTAAAGCTTATGAGCATTTAGCCGCATTTGAAATAGAAGAACAAAAACAAAAATATAAAATAGTTGTTAAAAAAATAAATTCTGGAATAACAAAATTAATTGAAGATGAATTTTTAAACTATATTTTAGCTAAAATGAAAAATGAGTAAAAGAAATACTAAGACTAGGCTTAGTTCGAAAAAAGTTGGTTTTTGCCGCTTTAAAAAATTAAATGATAAATATTTAGTAACGAACGACATCGGTCGTTACGTTTTTCTTTCTCCTGAAGAATTTAAAAAATTTACCAAGGGAGATTTGGAAAAAAATAGTGCGGCTTATTTCGAGTTAGAAGGAAATGAATTTATTAATGATTCTTTGGATTTTAACAATTTAATAGAAAAGTATCGTCAGAGAAATGAATTTATTTTTCAAGGACCATCTCTGCATATTGTAGTAATAACTTTACGTTGTAATCAAAAGTGTGTCTATTGCCAAGCTAGTCGTCGTCCAATAGAAGAAAAACAGTATGATATGAGTATAGAAACAGCTAAAAAAGTCGTTGATACAATATTTTGTAGTCCTAGTGGAGTAATTTCTATTGAATTTCAAGGAGGAGAACCTATATTAAATTGGCCAGTTATAAAATTTATCGTTGAGTATGCGGAAAAGAAGAATAAGATTGAAAATAAAAAACTTATTCTTTCTTTGGTGTCTAACTTGGCATTAATTACAGAAAAACAATATAAATTTTTAATTAAAAACCGTGTAAAAATTTGCACTTCTTTAGATGGTCCAAAGGAGATACACAATAAGAATCGTCCTTGTCCTGGTAAAGATAGTTATCAAACTACTGTTTCCTGGATAAAAAAGAGTAGAAAAGAGGAACTAAAAAAAGAAAAAGAGGAACAAAAGTTTTATCATTTATCTGCTTTGGTAACAATATCTAGATTTTCTCTTAATTTTCCAAAAGAAATAGTAGATGAGTATATTAAATGGGGATTTAATGGAGTTCATTTGAGGCAATTAAGTTCTTTAGGATTGTCAGGAGGAATAGCAAAAGAAAAAATTGGGTATTCTGCAGATGAATTTTTAAAATTCTGGAAAAAATCAATGGATTACATTATAAGTATTAATCTGAAAGGAAAATTTTTCTTTGAGAGGGGAGCGAGAATAATGCTTAAAAAGATTTTAACAGATCATGATCCTGGTTTTCTTGATTTGCGTGCTCCTTGTGGGGCAGCAATTGGACAACTGGCTTATGATTATGACGGAAAGGTTTATACTTGCGATGAGGGAAGGATGCTGGGAGATGATACTTTTATGTTAGGAAATGTAAACAAAAACAGTTATAAAGAAATAATTTCCAACAGTAAAACAAAAACAATGATCATGGCTTCAACTTTGGAAAATTCAGCTTGTGACTATTGTGTATATAAGCCATACTGCGGTGTTTGCCCAGTACTGAATTTTGTTCTTTCTGGTAATCTTTTTCCTCAACTATCTAATACAGATTGGTGTAAAACGCACAAAGAAATGCTTGATTATATTTTTGAAAAAATGCAGGATAAAAAAATAGAAGAAATATTTTGGCAATGGGTCATCAAGGGTCGGGGATAGAAGTTTTATTAAAAAATATTTATGTTTAAACCGAGATCATTTCATCTACAATGGCATATTACTGAGAGGTGCAATCTTCGTTGTAAGCATTGTTATCTTGACCCCATTTTTTTAAAAAGTGAATTGTCTCTTCAGAAATTAATAAATATTTTTGAAAAGTACATTGAACAAATTAAAATTTGGGGATTGCCAAAACAAGCAACAAGAATTTCTTTTACAGGTGGAGAACCTTTGGTTAGAAAAGATTTTTTTGAACTTTTAAAAAAGTGTTATGAAAACCGAGATATTATTCAATATGGAATTTTAACTAATGGTACTTTGCTAAACAATAATATTGTTGGCAAATTTAAAAAATTAGGGGTAAGCTATATTCAAGTTAGCTTAGAAGGAACAGAAAAAACTAATGATTATATTAGAGGAAAAGGAACTTTTAAAAAAATTATCCAGGCCATTAAACTGCTAAAAAAAGTAGGAATCCCTGTTAATATTTCGATGACGGTTAGTAAATTAAATCTTAAAGATGTGTCTGCAGTTATTGATTTGAGTCGGGAAATGGGTACGAGTTTAGGAATTAGAAGATTTGTTCCAACTGGAAGAGGTAAAAAAGAGATGCAGGAATCACTCTTATCACCCTTCGAAGTCAAGAAATTATTTCTGGAAGTTTTAAGAGCTCAAAAAGATCCAAGCTTAAAAATTGGGATGGGGTGTGAGGATGGAATTTTAGCTCAAGAAATGCATTATTTACCATTGGGTTGTTCTGCTGGTTATGCTAGTTTTACTGTTGTTCCGAATGGAGATGTTTATCCTTGCCGAAAATTACCAATTTATTCCGGAAATTTATTGAAACAATCTTTTAGTGAAATTTATTATAATTCTGAACCCTTACAGAAGTTGAGGAATTTAAACAATATTAATAATGATTGTCAAAGTTGTCCTTATTTTAATGAGTGTCACGGTGGAGCTAAATGTGTAAGTTACGCTTATTTTGGAGATTCTTTTGCTCCGGATCCTCAATGTTGGAGGTTATTTCAAGAATTGCCTGATACAAAATTAAAATGGAAAAGTGGTCAAAAGAAGGAAAAAGAAAGAATGGATCAAAAATGGATTGACGAAGCTTGATAGTATACTGTTTTTTTAATTAATTTTGTGTTATTTTAAACAAGTAAGAGTATGATTATAAAAAAATTACCTTTAATAAAAAAGCACATTGAGGGATTTTTGACTAGCGAAGAAGGAAAGGTTAGCAAAAAAGATGCTGTTAAGTTGGGAATAAGTTTGGCAGTATGGGGGGCTGTTTTTGGTCCATCTGCCACAGCTCAGGCTAACTGTTGGCAAACAGACCATTCTTCGCATAGCGCTCATTCTAGCTGCCATTATAATCACTCCAGTTGCCACTCCAGTTGTCATTCCAGTTGCCATACCAATCATTCTAGCTGTCATTCTAGTTGCCATACCAATCATTCTAGCTGCCATGTCAGTTGCCATTTTAGTTGTCACGCCAATTGTCATTCCAGCCATAGTAGTTGTTGTCCTTTTATAGCTTTTTGGAACGGAGAGAGATTTGTTATTGAAAATAATATTTTACCACAGTCGGAAGATTTGCAAAGAAAAAATTTAATTGTTGAAGATTTATATAAGTTAGAATCTAATCCTTATTTAGAAAAAGATAAATACAATATTAAAATTTTAGAATTTGAACAGGAACATTCTTATTTTTCAAATTTTGAGCTTATAAAAATAATCCACCCAAAAAATTTATTTGTTGGAGTAGAGGATAATAAAATTATATATTATAAAAATATCAATAAACCGGCAAAAATAATAAATGATAAAACGGGAGATGTTGTTAAAAATTTTGGAAAAGAGATTTTTAAGGGCAAAAAAGGGGATAAGATAAAGTTTGAGTTTGAAAATATTTCCCTAGAAAATAATCTCTTAATATGGAAAGCTTGCCTGAGGGCTGGATACCCAAGAATTGAAAATATGGTTAAATCCTTTAATGGATTAAAAAGCCAACAAGATGTAGATAGTTTTTTGAACAAAATGGCAACAAGTCCCTGGAAACTTCCAAATGTATTTACCATCTTTGGTCATTCTAGTTGTAGTGGAGGAAAGAACGTCAGTATTTTTCTTTCTCTTTCTCTTCCTGGAGAGGATAAAGATAAAAAGATTGGAATAACTCATCCTAGAGAGAATTTTAGTGGAGGATCATTAGATATTTCGTCGTATCTTAAGAAAAAAGAAAAACTTTCTTCCCTGAAAATTTATATGGAATGGACTAATACTCACAAACTGAGTTCTATTGGTTTAGCTCAAATAGCTACTAAAAGGGAAGTGGAAGGCATTAAGGTTGAAAATCTAAAATTAAACTCAATAAAACATTCTCATGAGGGAGAAGTTTCAAAAGAAAAACTGGAAAGGGGTAAGACAGAATTAGTTCCTGGTCAATTTTTAGAGCTAGTCTTTCCTTGTGGAAAAGAAATTATTAGCTCTGAAGAGAATTGCTCATTTTTATTAAGGTCAAAAGGCCATTACAAAAAAGTTTAGAATTATTTTTTGCGTTCAAAATAACGTCCTTTAAAGCTGTTAATCCGGCTTTTTTTGTTTTTGTCACCTATTACCGAATGACCGATTCTGAGAATGGTAAATATATCTGATGGAGAATATTTTAAAGAATCTGAGCTGGGAATAGGAGTGACAATTTTTTCTACTAAGTCGTTTTCAACAGCATAAATTAATTCTTTAATCTCTGATTTTTTGTTTTGAAAAAAAAGATCAAGTGGATAATTTGTTATCCTTTTTTCTTCTATAATATCGGTTACCTTCCTAGGATTCAAATAGTCATATTTAAGAAGATCAGAAATAGAGGGAACAATTACTCGGACTACTTTTAAAGGCAATTCCGGAATTGAATAATCTACAACAAGTGTTTCCCATCCATTATTTTCAGAAATATTTTTAATTATTTTTATGTCCTCCAGAAAATCATCAGTAGGATAGCTGGAAAGACTATCAAAAGAAACATAACGTTTCTTTTTATTTAAGAAACCGAAATTTTCAAAACTTCTGTTTGAAATAGCTAAATGGTGAAAATCAACTTTTTTCTTTTCAATGATTTTTTCTTTTTCTTTCTTTGTAAAATAATGATCGATAAAATCAAATTCTCTGTGATACACAAAGAATTGGATATCTTTTCCGGCCATTTGCCACTCTTCGCTAAAACAACGCATAATTGCTTGTTTCAAATCAAGATGAGATCCGGCATGGAGTGTTTTATAAAACATCTTTTTTTTCAAAGTGTTTTTTTCGTGAGACAAGTTATTATTAGTAAACAGAACACCCATAACTGGAATCTTGTTTCCAAGAGTAAGGTCTTTAATTTCCACATCAATATTCATTGAATTGAATAAGTCTATAGCGTCGTGGATTTCTTTATCTTTTATTGTTTTAAGATCTACAGTTGGGGCTGATATTTTTTTTCTAATGTGCTCAATCAAAGAATATCTTTCACAGATTTCGCAAAAAGCTTGAGAAGTAGCTTCTTCTAAGGTATTTCCAGAAGCGCAACCATTTGAGCCCGATATTTTCTTAATCAGTAAATGAGGTATTTTTTTATAGTGTTTTTCTGTTAAAGAAAAAGCATTAGACCAAAAACTAGATATTTTTTTATTTTCCATATTTTTAACATCAAGAAATGGAAGATATTTAAATAATTCTTTTAGCTCAACGGAATTTTTTATTTTCTTTCTATTATTATGAGAATATCCAGACAGAAAAGAGGATGTTTGAAGATTTTTTTTGATTTCAAGATAAGGGATTAAAAGAGATAATCCTACGGATATTCTTTCTACGATTTCACTATATACGCTGGCTTCAGACAATAAATGATTACTTCCTTTCCCAGAGGCAATATAATTATTGTTGTAGGTTACTTGGCCACTATATATGGAAAAGCTGTTTCCAACTTTTCCTTCTTCGTATTTTAGTTTGCTCAAATCAATCCCTAATTTTTTTAGAGATTTTTTAATAGCAAAGATAGTTTTGGCAGGATGAGCGCTCTTATAATTCTTGTAGATTTTCGGGCTAGGCTTGAATTTAATCATTATTTTCTATTTATCAATTATCCTTCCAATTCATTTTTTAATGAAGAGACTTTTTGAAACAGAGAATCAGTATCTTTGAACCATTGAACTTTCTCGATAATGAAGTAATTCTGGTTATGTAAGTAAGCTATCAAGTCAGAGGCCTTACTAATTTCTTTCTTAGCAGAAACGATATCTCCTTTTTCATAATTTACTACACTCAATTTATAATGAAGAAGGATGGAAAAAAAATTGATATTTATTTTTTCGTTTGAAAATTTTGGTTCTAATCCGGAAAGTGAAGCGAGACTATCCTCAAAACTATCTAGTGCTTTGTTAATATTTCCCTCTTCAAGGTAGCAATCTCCTAGCCCTAAATTAGCTACAGTTTCGGCAAAGGCCTGTTCATATTTAGCATTATATTTTATATCTTCTTTTATCTCTAGTATATTGTTAAAATACTCTTTAGCTAGAGAATAATTTTCTAAATTCAGGTAAGATTTTCCTAGCTCATTATAGATTTCGAATTTTATAAATGATATTCCTACAGTCGTTTTGTCGAATTCCTGAAGTACAGTTAGTCCTTCTTTGAGGCACGGGATTGATTTTTCGTAATTTTTGAGAGATAAGTAAGTTTTTCCTAGTCCGAGATAAAGTCTAACTTTTATCGGAAAACTGGGGTCGAATTTTAGACCTTCTTCAAAAATATCTTCGGCTTTTTCAAAATCTCCAATAGTAAAATAGTAGCTTCCCAATCCGACATAAGTATTTGCCCTGTTTTCAGAATTCAGTTTTTGATCATCAATCTCTAACTCTAGACTTTTGTTGAAAGATTCTAAACTTTTTTCAAAATCTCCTAAGAGCATATAAATAGTTCCCATTTTTGAATAAGCTACGGCCATTACTGTTTCGTCTTGCACTTCTGAATCTATTTTTTGGTAAACGACTTCTTCTAAATATTTTAGTGCTTTTTCGTATTCTCCTTTAAATAAGCAAACCGAACCTAGTTCGGAATATATTCGAGCTTTGAGATTTTTTGAAGATTTTCCGCCGAGAGCCCTGAAAAAATATTTCTCAGCTGTATCATAGTCATCCTCCATAAAGTAAGATATTCCTAATCCATAAAAAGTAAAATAATCCAAAGAACCCAACTCAAGAAGCTTGGTGAAAGATTCCTTTGCCATTTCATAATTGTCGTCTTTTAGATAATTCCTTCCTTCCTCTTGATGTTTTTCAATGCGATAAGAATTTATTTTGGGCAAAATTATAGTTATTATTCCAGTTCCCAAGAGTAGTATGCCGACGATTAAAATTATAGGAAGATTTTTCTTATTTATTAACCACATAAATTTGATAATTTATTAATTTTAACTTTTTTTCTCTAATTAAATTATATTTTATTTCAAGAGTCAATGCAAGTTGTCCGAAGTATTTTCTTTTTCGTAAAAAAAAGATAGTATATAAGATGAAACGAATTGATATAAAGGTAGGATTTCAATGCAATAATCATTGTCGTTTTTGTGTTCAGGGGAACAAAAGGGAGATTTATCCTAACAAAACCGACAAAGAGGTAAGATCAATTCTGAAAAGGATGAAGAAAGGTTACCAAGGAGTAGTTTTTACTGGTGGTGAACCGACTATCAGGAAAGAATTGATAGATTGGGTAAAATATGCAAAAGAATTGGGGTATAAAAAAATTCAAATCCAAACCAACGGCAGGCTATTTTACTACATTGATTATTGTGAAAAAATCGTAATGGCTGGAGCAAACCAATTTAGTCCGGCTGTTCATGGATCAAGCTCCAAAATTCACGACTATTTGACTCGTTCACCAGGTAGCTTCAAACAAACGATACAGGGGATAAAAAATTTGAAATCACTTAATCAACATATTTTGACAAATACAGTTGTTACAAAATACAATTATAAAGATTTGCCTAATTTAGCTAAACTTTTAGCAGAACTGAAAGTTGATCAGATTCAGTTTGCTTTTATGCATATTAACCAAATTATTTCCAATGATTCAGCTCTTATTGAAAAAATTGTTCCAAGATATTTGGAGGTAGAACCTTTTATCAAAAAAGGATTGGATATTGGGATTGAAGCCGGAATCAAAGTAATGACAGAGGCTATTCCTTATTGTTTTATGAAAGGATATGAGAAATTTATAGCTGAAAGAACTATACCGGAAGCTACAGTTTTTGATACTGGTCATGAAATAAAAAATTACTCAAAATATAGAAAGACCAAAGGGAAAGCAAAGGGTCCGAGGTGTTCTGTTTGTAAATATAATAAACTTTGTGAGGGTCCTTGGAAAGAATATCCGAAGATTTTTGACTGGTCTGAGTTTAAACCCGTCATTATTTAAAACATCTAAAGCAATAATAATTTTTAAGAGATGATTTATAAAATGTCTCACATAAAACTATGAAAGAGCTCGATATTAAAATAAGCTATTCTTGTAATAATTTTTGTATATTTTGTCTCAATAAGGATAAACGGAATTATGGCGAATTTCCCATTTTAGTTTTAAAAGATCAAATAGAAAAATCTGCTAAAGCTGGGGGTGAAAAAGTAATAATATCTGGAGGCGAACCTCTGATATCGCCTTATTTTTTTGAATTGTTAGTTTTTATAAAAGAACAAGGGATAAGACAAATAGAGGTACAAACTAACGGTCGCATGCTTTACTATGAAGAATTGGTTAAAAAAATAAATAAATTTCAACCGATAGGGTTTCTTGTTTCGCTGCATTTTCCTACACCTGATCTTTATAAGAAATATTGCAAATCAGATGGGTTTTATCAAGTTGTTGGAGGTATTAAAAATTTAGTTAAGTATAAGTGTAATTTTACGGTAAATATAGTTATCATGAAGCCTAATCTTCCTTATTTAAAAAATTTAATTGTGCTTTTAAAAAAACTTGGAGCGACAAAAATTCAGTATAGGTTTATAGATGGGAAGAACATTATGGAAAGATATAAAGAATTTGTTCCTAAATACACCGAAGTTACTTCAATTATCAAGGAAACGATTAAAGAAAATCCTGATATTAATATTTCGGTAAATGAAATTCCAGTATGTGTTTTGGGAGAAAAATTTAAAGATAATGTTATTTTTTTAATCAACCCAAACAGATTAAATCTTTCCACAAGGAATCAGTTGTTTACTTCCAAAGAAATTATTAATAAACAATTTACTCATCCCAATTGTAAAAAATGTGTTTATATTTCAACTTGCCCAGGAATTAGAAAGGAATATTATCAGATATATGGGGACAAGGAATTAAAACCAATTGAGAAGTAATTTATTTACTTAGTTTAAGGATAATGTTATTATTTAATAATTATGGTAGAGAACAAATATAAAGATTATATCGTAACTTACAGAAGTATTGAACATTATGAGGTTCTGGGTTGGGTTAAAGCTTCTTCCTTGGAGGAAGCCATAAAAAAGGCTCAGCAAGAATTGATAAAAGAGGCAAAACTGTATGATGTGGCTGATGCTGAAATAGCTGAATGGAGAGATAATGATAGTGTTCACTTTAATCTTCAGTAAAGACATGTTTTTTAATTTTCTCTTTTTAATTCCACTTTTTATTATCGGGGGAGTTTCTTGTTACACCGATATAAAATACGGAAAAATAAAAAATAAATGGATCCTGTTAGGATTTGTTTGGGTAATAGTTCTTTATTTTTCCTTATTGCTTTATAACTATTTCTATCTATCTCAGTCCGAAAATACACAGTATTTAACGGGGATGACAATAAATGGTTTGATTGCCCTTGTGGTAGGAATTTTTTTATGGTGGTTTAGTTTATGGGCAGCTGGTGATGCTAAACTTTTTGCTCTATATGCCTTTCTTATTCCTTCAGGATTTTATTCTGGATTTTATTTTTCTTATTTTTTTTCCTTTACTCTCTTAGTAAATATTTTTTCCTTGTTCCTTTTGTTCATGATAATAAAAATATTGATTTTTGAATTTAAAAAAGGATACAAAAAAATAAGAGCATTAAGAGAAGGACAAAAACTCTTTAGCGGAGGCCTAAAAGATAATTTTTTTTCTTGGTTAATAAAAGCTCTTAATAATTATCTGTTGATTATCTTTATTTTTGTTGCGTTACGAACAATTTTTGGAGAAATAATCAAATTTTTTGGTGGTTTTTTCCAAGATTCTTCTTCAATTTTTGCATTTTTAATATTAATAGTTCTTTATAGGCCCTTATTTGGATTTATTACCAAAAAGAAGTTATTCAAAATCGGAATTAGTCTTCTGGGTGTAATATATAGTGCTTATTTAATCTTTACCAATCAGATTGATTTTCTCTTTAGCATCCTTAAAATCGCTTTTGTTTTAATGGTTTTAGTGAGTTTCCTCAGGCATTTTTTAGATTCTTATGTTGAAAAAGAAGAAATTAAAAAAATAAAAATTCAGCATATTGAAGAGGGGATGAACCTTTCTAATCAAACTTTGAAAGAATTAAAAGATAAATTTAAAAATGAGTTTAGTTCATTATCGTTAAAAAAAATAACAAGAGAGCAGGCAGAGCTAATTAGACTTTTATTCAAAGAAGAGCCGGAAAAAGAAATTATGATATATAAGACTCTTGCCCTTGCTCCATTTATGTTTGCAGGAGCAATTGTAACTATTTTTACCAAAACCTCTTTTTTCACAATCATATTAGATGCATTGTTAAAATTTTAGTAGTATGTTTTATTCAAATAAATTTAAAAAACTTATAGAAGATGAAAAAAAAATCGAAGATCTTCTATTGGGAAGCGGTTTTAGAGTTGGTAAAGTTGGTGAAAAATTTAGAGAATGGAAAGAGAGGAGAGAATTTATAGTTCAGGCAATTAATAAAAATGGATCTATTTTAGATGTCGGTTGCGCCAACGGATTTCTACTTAAATGTCTTCAAGAATGGTCTAACCACAAGCTAATACCTTATGGGATAGATTGGAATTTAAAACTCATAGAGCAAGCCAAAAACCTGTTTCCGTTAGAAGTTGATAATTTTATAGTTAAAGATGCAAGATACTTGTCAGATCTATTTAAAACTGAATTTCCTTCTAAGTTTGATTTTATCTACTGGAATGTTTGGGATCAGGATAGTTCTATAGATCAAGGGAGGTTAAAGATTCTTAAGACACTTCTAAAAGCAGCTTGTGGTGGCAGGCTAATTATGGGTTCTTATGAATCAGATAAGGATAAGAACAGAATAATTAAAGATTTAAAAAAAATGGGGATTGAACCTTCTGCAATTTTAGAAAACCGTAATGGTAAAGAAAGAATTATAATCTTAGATGTTAAATAATTAAAAAAATATTGTCTTGAGTATCTTTTATAGACTCCGATTATATGTTATTGTGGAATAAGATAAATCAATGTTAATAAAAAATAGTAAGAAAATTGAATTTTTGTCATTATTTTTAACGATTTTTGTTTTCTTGATATTTTCAGGAAATTGCTTTGCTGAAAGTTATCCCGATGGATGTGCTAGCTGGGATACTTATTGTGTAGTTGACGATGTGACAGCAGACCTTACTTGGAATTCTTTTACTCAGGCAGAGGTCAATGATCTGAACAGCGGATGCACTTTGCAGTCTGTTACTTACACTGTGGAAATTATTGATGTTAATCAGGTTGATGTCGGATCTGCTACAAATTACAGCTGGGCTGGGTTAAGTTCGGAGACGAGTTATACTTGGAGGGTAAAAGTTAATTATCAATGTTCAGTGTATTATATGTCAGGATCGGTTTATACTGAAACTTATTCTTTTACTACTGCTAGCTGTAATCATGCTCCCTACACTTCTGATATGACTATATCTACTTGGTCTGCTGGATGTAATTATAATATGGCTGTTCCTACTTTTGTTTGGGAGTATCATGACGATGATGATGATGATCCCCAAACAGTTTATCAAATTAGAATAGATAACGATGCCGTATTTGGAGTAGATGGGAACGATGATCCTGTGTTGGATGGGGATGAATTCACATGCAATGGTGTCGTCTGTACTGGCGGTAGTTTTTCTTCTTTTACTCCAAATCCACCAGAATCTAATTGGGTAGCTTCGTCAATTCATAATACCACTTACTATTGGAGTGTGAGAGTAAAAGATTCAAATAATAATTGGAGCTCTTGGTCGGATTCTGAAGTTACAACACTTTTCATATCCAAGATACATACTTACCCAGAGCCTAGTTTCACGCACACCCCAGAGTCTCCAGCCGAAGATGAAGAGGTAATATTTACAGATTCATCTACTTGTTATGATTCTTTAAATCAGCCGTATATGTGTAACGTTAATGGTTCCAATAGCTATCTTTGGAATTTTGGAGATGGAGAAACTTCTGATTCTAATGCAACTAGCGTTGCTCATACTTATTCTGAAGTCTCAGATTTGGGATATACAGTAACTCTTCAAGTAACAGACGATCAAGGAACTTGCTCTACTTATGGAGATACGCCCATTAATATAAATCTTCCTTTGCCGGAATACAAAGAAGTTCCAGCAGTTGGTTGGCTACAAAAAATATTTTCAATCATCATTGAATTTCTTAAGGTCTAAATTAACTCTTGAAGATAAAGAAGGTTGTATAAACCTTTTTTATTTGATATTGCTTTTTTAAAAATAATTTGTTAGATTAAATCTATTATGGCAGTACCAAAACAGAGACATACAAAATCAAGACGTAACAAAAGAAGGAGCCAGATATTTTTAAAGGCTGCTTCTTTATCTGTTTGTCCTAAATGCGGAAAGCCTATTTTGCCTCACACAGTTTGTAAAAACTGTGGATTTTATAAAGGGATGGAGGTTATAGACGTAATGAAGAAATTAAACAAAAAAGAAAAGAAATTAAAAGAAAAAGAATTAGCTTCAAAGAAAGCAGAAGATAAAAAAGGAGAAAATTTAAATCTTCAAAACTTATCAAAACAATAAGAACTTTAAATTAAGACTCTTAATATATGGCATCACGTCATTTATCAAGATCCATATCCATGCAAAGTCTGTATGAATGGGACTTTGGAGAAAGGAGAGGGGATTTGGAAAAAATAACAGAAAAGAATGTAAAAGAATTCGGTCCTGGTTTAGAGGATCAGAGTTTGGTCTGGCAGATAATAGCAGGAGTTATAAAATATCTACCTCAGTTGAATAAGATTATAGAAAAAGCAGCTCCAGAATGGCCAGTAGATCAGATTACTATCGTGGACAGGAATATCCTAAGGATAGGACTTTATGAATTGATGTATACTAATAAAGATGAGGTTCCCCCTAAAGTAGCTATTAATGAAGCAATAGAACTAGCTAAATCTTTCGGAGGAGAGAGTTCGGGAAGATTTGTTAATGGAGTATTGGGAACTGTTTATAAAGAACTTGGAGACAGAGAACCAAAAGAAGCAAAAGTCGAAGAAATTAAAAAGTAATTTGTTGGATTATTACCTCGTTATCTTGTTCTGCAAGGTAGCTGGATAATAAACTGACAGCAAAAATTTGAAAGAATTTAAAAGTTTAGAAAAGCAATTAGGGATAAACTTTAAGAAAAAAGATTTATTAGCTCAAGCTTTTTGTCATAGATCTTATCTTAATGAAAATCCTGATTCTAAATTAGAGAATAATGAAAGATTGGAATTTTTGGGAGATGCAGTTATAGAGCTTATAGTAACAGAATTCCTTTATATAAAATATCCTAAAAATCCAGAAGGTGAATTGACTAGTTGGAGAGCTTCCCTGGTGAATGCTAAAAAACTTTCAGAGATAGCTTCAAAATTAGAGTTTAATGATTATTTGTTATTATCTAAAGGAGAAACTAAAGAATTGGGGAAAGCTAGGCAGTATATTCTAGCTAATACATTTGAATCTTTTGTCGGTTCAGTTTATCTAGATAGGGGATACAAAGTTTGCGAACAATTTATTAAAAAATATTTATTGCCAGATCTTCCAGAAATTATTGAAAAGGGATTGTATAGAGATAGCAAATCTCTCTTTCAAGAAAAAGCTCAAGAGAAAACAGGCTTCACTCCAATATATAAAGTATTGAAAGAATCTGGGCCTGATCATGCGAAACACTTTACTATTGGCGTTTTTATTGATAAAAGTATGATAGCCGAAGGATCAGGTTATTCTAAGCAAGAAGCAGAGGAAGCAGCGGCAAGAAAAGCATTAGAAAAAAAATAATATGTTAGTAATAAGATTTTTCAGAATAGGTAAAAAAAATCAACCATCTTTTAAGATAGTTGTAACAGAAAAAACAAACTCTTCTAGAAGAGGTCGTTTTGTTGAACAAGTAGGTACTTATA
>Ga0075122_10001147_pt1 | contig 19342 bp, 18 predicted proteins | sample AntAceMetag02UKB_FD_69790 | JGI IMG/M metagenome (GOLD analysis project Ga0075122, IMG submission 69790) | Saline lake microbial communities from Ace Lake, Antarctica - Antarctic Ace Lake Metagenome 02UKB | ecosystem: Environmental > Aquatic > Non-marine Saline and Alkaline > Saline | place...
CTCCACTCGGTGATTCGACTCTTCCGCTTCACTACAGAGTCGGCTTCACATCACCTCGGTTCAAATCCCCATCCCTATAATACAGTAAAACCCCAACGCTATCGCGTCAGGGTCTAACTGTATTATGCGCGATCGAAGGGACTTGAACCCTCAACCTTCCGCGTGACAGGCGGATGCTCTAACCAGTTGAGCTACGACCGCAACTATTTAAAACTACTCCACTACTTTATCAAACTTTTATACTTTTCTCAATCTTGTGTCGACGGTTGGAATTGAACCAACGACCTCAGCTTTATGAGTGCTGTGCTCTGACCAACTGAGCTACGCCGACATAATCTATATTATTAAACCTAATATAGCACAAATTAAAAGAATTTTAAATAAATTTATTACGCAAATACCGACACCCTAAATAGGTGTCGGTATTTAAATTTGTTGCGGGAGTCTGATTCGAACAGACAACTGGAGGTTATGAGCCTCCTGAGTTACCATTACTCCATCCCGCGATATTTATACTATTTTAAAACCTTTAAACTAAAATTTATAACCTCAAGGTTATAAGTTTATTGTAATCTTTCGTGGATTACTACTACTCCATCCCATGATATTCACATATAATATAACGAAAATAGATAAAAAACAAGTTAAATATACTCAAATTCCTCAAAAACTTGTCTATATAGATCAATCGCTTTTTTAGCGGTTCTTTTGGTCAAAATTATATCAGAACCTCCATGAGCTATGCTATTTCTAATCTTATGGGCCTCCCAAGCCTTATCTAGCGTGTTAAAATCACTTCTTTCAATCCCCTTCATTTTTTCTCCTACCCCATCACCATGATAACCTGATCTTGTTAGCATTTTATCCAAAATGACATCAGCATCTAAAATAGCCAACTTCCACTCCGATTGAGATTCAGACTCCATATAATTTAAAATCCTTTCCCAACGCTGGTTCTTAGTACTTTTCTCATCCATATCAGCAAAAGGCGAAATGACTGTATCAAAAACTTCTCTGTCTTTCTCCTTAACCACTTGAATTTTCTGATATAAATACCAAAGACAAACTATACAGGCCACAGAAATTATAGTTGTAATGAACATCAACTCAGCCCAATATCTATGGTACAGATCAAGAAGCATAACTGGATTTAGATAATGGAATAAAGATCCTATTAACTTATAAATCCAAGCGTAGATTTGTTGAATATTTAAAAAATCTATATTCTCCATAAACTATATTATAAAATAATTAAAGAAAATTTGCGATGTAAGTTATCCTTATTTACTATTTTCTCCCAGAAAGTTTTTACTGACTTCAAATAATAAGTTTTCTTGCATCTCAGGAGCAATAATTTGCAAACCTAAAGGTAGATCTTTCCCTTCCCTATTAGCAAAACCAGATGGAACTGAAATGGCCGGAGTACCAGTAACATTAGAGGAGACAGTAAAAGTATCAGCCAAATACATTTTTAATGGATCATTTAATTTTTCGCCAATTTTAAAAGCCGGAAAAGGTGAAGTTGGAGTTATAATCACATCGACTTCGTCAAAAGCTTTTTTAAAATCATTCTTGATAACATCTCTCAAAGCCACTGCTTTGTTATAGTAAGCATCATAATAACCGGCTGATAAAACATAAGTTCCTAGCATTATTCTTCGACGAACTTCTTTTCCAAAACCTTGACCCTTAGTTTTCATATAGTCCTCAAGGAGGTTATCCCCTTCTTTTAAAGAACCATACCTAATACCATCATATCTAGATAAATTTGTTGATGCTTCCGCTGGTGTAATAATGTAATAAACAGCTAAAGCATAACTAATATTAGGTAATTCAATTTCTTTAATCCTATAGCCAAGTTTTTCTAATTGTTTAATTGAATCATTAAAATTATCTAGAACATCTTCATTAACCCCTTCTTTTAAGAAATGTTTAGGTACCCCAATTGTTATTTCTTCGCTAGATTTAGTTTGTGATTTATTATAAACATCATCCGGGATAGTAGTACTATCCATCTCATCCTCTCCTTTTATACAATCAAAAATAATTTGATTGTCATCCACAGTTTTGCCAAAAGGACTAATTTGATCGAAAGAAGAACCCATCGCTATAGCCCCATAACGAGAAACCACACCGTAGGTTGATTTCATTCCAACTACACCGCAGAAACTAGCTGGCTGACGGATAGAACCCCCTGTATCGGTCCCCAAAGCTCCCAAACAAGCTCCTACAGCCACTGCCACAGCTGAACCACCAGAAGATCCTCCCGGAACTCTTGTCTCATCATAGGGGTTTTTGGTAACACCATAGGCAGAATTTTCAGTTGAACCTCCCATGGCAAATTCATCCAAATTAGCTCCTCCAACAAACACAGCCCCGGTTTTTTTTAATCTTTCTATGACAGTCGCATCATAGACAGCCTTGTAATTATCTAATATTTTAGAACCAGCCGTCGTTCTTTTTCCTTTTATTAAGATGTTATTTTTTATCGCCAAAGGTATCCCTGTTAAAAGATCAGCTTGACCATTCTTAATTTTTTCATCAGCTAATTTTGCCTGATCAAGAACGTCATCAAAAACTTCAATAAATATATTTAAATCTGGGTTAATATTATCTAAACAAGCCTGAGCTAATTCACAGGCAGTAAAGTCACCAGCTATTAAATGCTCGTGAGCTTCTCTTATAGTTAATTTTTTGGTATCAATTTTCACAGAATTTTTTTAACTTTAAAATAACCATTTTCTTTCTTTGGAGCCTCAGATAAAATTGAATCTGTAAATTTACCACTTTCATGGGGTTTTTCATCTTCCCTCATCACATTTCTCAAATCACCAGCCACTTTTTTTTCTTTATCTATATCAACTGTTTGGATCTGATCAATAAAACCTAGGATAGATTCCATATCTTTTGATAACTGCTCCTTTTCCTCTTGAGAGAGGTCAATTCTACATAAATTAGCCAAATTTTCTATTTCCTTTATTTCCATAGGTCTATTTTAACATCAATCTAAGATTTTTAGAAATTTGATTTTATATTCTGTATCATATCTAAAAATAATATATAATAAACTAAAAGCAACTTTTAGTTTAAATATGGAAAAAATCTACTTATCAATCATCATACCAGCATATAACGAACAGAAACGTATCAGTAAGACGTTAATTGGTATCAATGAATACCTAAATAGACAAAGTTACTCCTATGAAATTATTGTAGTAAACGACGGTTCTAAAGATAGAACCTCAAAAACAATAAGAGAATTTTCAAAGTCCATCAAAAATCTAAAATTAATTGATAACAACAAAAATCATGGAAAAGGCTATGTTGTTAGGCAAGGCCTATTAGAAGCCAACGGTGAATATCGTCTTTTTATGGACGCAGACAACGCCACGACAATAAGTCATTTCGAAAAAATGATTCCTCTCTTTGAACAAGGGTTTGAAGTAATAATTGGATCCCGTGATAAAAAAGATTCCGTGGATACTAGACAACTGGTTTCTCAGTCCTTTCTAAGAAAACACTCGGGTAATTTAGGAAATATTTTAATTCAATTATTCGCTGTTCCTGGTATTTGGGATACCCAGTGTGGTTTTAAAGCTTTCACAGATGAAGCCACTCATAACATTTTCAGAAAAAGCTTGGTCAATAGATGGGGTTTTGATATTGAAATATTGGCAATCGCAAAAAAACTTAATTACAAAATAGGGATAATACCCGTTGATTGGGTTAACGACCCCCATAGCAAAGTTAGTTTAAAAAGTTATTTTTATACTTTCTTTGAACTGCTTAAGATTAGGTGGAATTTAATTTTTTGTAAATATAATTAAAATATATTATTGGCTACGTAAAGACTCTATTTGATTTCTTATGTCCTCAATTTGTTCACTCTCCGGGTCTAACTCTACATATTTTTCTAAATAGAACACAGCCTTATCAAAATCTTTTCTAAAATTTGCGTAGGCTGCTGCTAAATTTAAATAGATAGAGCTGTTTTTATCACCAGCCCCAAGTTCAATTACCTTTTCATAGGATTCAATTGCTTTATCAGCGTCGTTTAAGTTCAAATAGGCTGTCCCAAGATTTATATAGGCTGGAATGAAATTGTGATCTAAAGAAATTACTTTCTCAAACTCAGCAATAGCCTTAGTATGTTCACCGTTCTCTCCATACTTTATTCCAAAATCAAAATAACTCATCCGTCCATTACCGTAACCTGATCCATCGCTTTTATTTCTCTGAATTCTGAAATCAACCAGAGAAATTGTTTCCGCATAATTAATAAGTGGCTTTGAGATGGGCTTGATAATATTTTCGTCAAATTCAGGGCCGTGATTATCATTAGCATAAATCATCAATCGCATCACCCCAAGTAAAACAGCTACTAAAAATAGAGCAATTACAACTGATAAATAAAATCTATTTTTAGGGTTATCTTCTCTTCTTTTCCATAACTTTTCATAATTAAATATAAACAAAGCTAAAATCAAAAACAAAGCCAAGAAAGATATCGTAATCGATAACCAACGTATCGGTGTATTAGAAAATACTATATCAACGTCATGCTCCCCTTTCGAGACGCCAAACTCAAGAAAACCATTTTCATTTATATGGCTAGCCTCTTGTTTTTGGTCATCTATTTTTAAGGTTAAACCTGGGAAATAAAATTCATTAAAACGAAAAGTTGAATCACTAGCAACATTTAATTTGAACTTATGAGTTATAGAATTTACTCTTATGTAACTTATTTCTGAATCACCAGATAAAATTGTTAATTTTTCTTTGGGGTCAGTCTCAGGAGGAACTTCTACCCACTTCGGAGTATAGTCACTAAAATAATGAGCAAAAGAGCTAACAGCAGGATCATTAACTACTTCCCGACTCAATTCCTGTGTATTTTCTATATTTTTATAATATTGCTGAGGACTACAGTAAGGTAGATTTACCAAAACAATAAGAAGGGTCCCCGCTATAGCAGCAACAATTCTAAACAACTCTTTTTTTATTAAAAGAAACATCCCTCCAGCAATAAATGAAATAGAAAATATAATAAGAGATAAAAACCGCCAAGGAAACTGAGAAAATTGCAACAAAGAAAGATTATCCCAAATAAATAAAGATGACGAGGTAGCCAGATAAACAGATAAAAATAAAGTCATTGCAAAAAACCCGATATGTAAACCACCTGATTTTGATTTGTAATATATAGCTTTAATAGCAGCTAAGGAAAGTAGTCCTAATAGGATGTGTACTCCTCCTATCTTAAAAGACATCCCATCATCCCTTCCAGGAAGAGATGGGCCGTAACCCCAATCAGAAACTAGAAACTGATCTGGATAAACAAAATGATTAGTATAATTATAATAACCTTCAGTCATGCTAGAAATTTGGACGGATTCTTTTTCCAAAATAGCTGGTGCCCAAAAAAAAGCTGAAAGTGCCAATCCAACAAACAAAGCGGTCATGCTAGCAAACAATGTCCTCTTACTCCTATCCTGATTAAACAAATAAAGAAACAAGATATAAACGAAGGTAAGAGGAACAAAAAGTAAAGTCATCACGTTATGAGAGAGAACCAACAAGGAAACTGTCACTGCAGAAAAAATTACATATTTATAGTTTCTATTAATACTTAATTTATAGAATGACCATAAAATAAAAGGAAAGATAGCCAGCGAAGCAAATTCTGCAGAGGCTCCCCTAACATATAAATCAGCAATATGATATGGAGCATAAATATAGGCGGTTGAACATATTAAAGCCCCATACTTACCAAAAAATTCCCTACAAAATAGATACATACCTAACCCAGAGATCATCCATAGAATGATGCTTACTGAGTTAAATAAAGAAACAAGGCCTAATCCTAATAGCGAAAAAAGATAAGTCAGATAGTAAAACAATGGAGAATAAAAATTAAATAACGGATAGCCATACCCTCTACTTAGATCAGGCATCCAACGAACAAATAACTGTCCATCTCCGATATATTGATTCAACTCTGAAATTCTAGTAAGCGGAGAAATTGTTTCGTGGGTTACGATTAACAAACCGTTAAATAAAGGGCTAGCAGCAATTAACACAATGAAGATTATCGTAAAAATAAACCAGATATCGTGTATTTTATTATCGAAGTTAATTTTTTTAATCATTTTTCCATTTTTGTTGATATTATCATACCGATAGCTTGAATTATCTGATCTTTTTCAGGATGGTCAGGCTCAATATCTATAACTTTCTGAAAATAAGGCAACGCTTTTTCAGGTAAATTTAATTCACTAAGATAGATTGAAGCTAAATTCAGATAAGCCGTAGTATTAGATGGGTTTATTTCTATAATGGATTCAAACTCAGCAACAGCTTGCGGAAACTGATCAGTGGAAGCATAGGCAATACCCAAATTCACAAGGATACTCTCGTGCTTAGGATAAATTAATTTTGCTTGCTCCAATAACTCAATCACTTTATGGTGATCTCCCTTCTGACCAAACTCTAAAGCCTGGGAAAGATAATTTTGTGCCTGGGAGCTACCGCCTGAGCCATTAAAATAACTTGGATTAATCTTTTTAGCTTTCTCTAACAGTTCATCTGCCTTGATTTGATCCCCTATCTCTCTATAGAGAGAACTTAAATTATAAATTGTAACAAAACTATCAGGCATATAGAGTAAAGCCTTCTTCAATTCTTCTAAAGATGACTTATCATCATTTAATAAACTATATTGATTAGCTATATTATTATGAGCCTTATTGTATTGTTCAACTATCTCCCTTGTCATTACCTCTTTATAAAAAGACTCGTCCAGTAATCCCTCTAGATTGTATTTGGACCATAGCCCATCATTAAGTTCTTTAAAATCATTCAGAGTTACCTTTTTATCAATCTTTGTTACTTCATATACCAGTCCATGAGACAGAAAAACGTAATCATTATCTTTATTATTCTCATCGTTATTAACGATAGAATAAATCTGATATTTATTAAAATTAAAATCAATGACTTTTTCAAAACGTTCAGCTGGGTTAACGTCACCGATATCTGAAGGAAGAATTCCTGGGTACAACTTCATCAGATTTTTCAAATACCAATCCCTAGTCAATAATGAGTATTCAATTAAAATAACATCCTCCCTTTCTTTCTCAACCTGTTGTAAATACCAAAGAGGTCCTGAAATGGCATCCCCCAAAGTGAACAAAATAGCATTTGCTGGCAAAGTCACCAAAACATTTTCAGCATAATTTTCTACTATATAATTATTATGTTGATTATTTTTATGAAAATGAGCGACCAATGGTGCCACAGGTAAGATTATTAAAATAATCGTTAAAACTATTTGGTACCTATTGCTAATATTCCTAATTTTTTCCCAAAGATAAGTAACTCCCAACAGAATAAAAATAGACATCGCAAGGTAGGATGGCAAAAAATACCTATATATAACGAATAGGTCCTCCTCGTTCCCATACATCAACATAAGAAAAATGTTCCCCAATATTAAAACAGAGGAGAGATAAAATAATTTTCTTATTTTTTCAAAGGCAAACATCACCCCAAAATAAGCCAAGATAAAACCGAGCAAGGTAAATTCAAACAAATGGACCTTCGTTATCTCCACTATGGCCATGGCGAAGCTAGATGAGGTTCTGTTAGCCATTTTAAATGAATAATCCTGCTGTGTAATATAATTGTAAAATCCTTTAACTGAGTTAAATTCACCTGAATTTATAAAAGGATCTTGAGAATATGACAAAGGGATGTATAGATAGATTAACAAAGGGAGAGTGGCTAGTATCAAAAAATTAAAAACAACCTTCTTATTTAATTTTAATTTATCACGATACAAGAAAAGAAAGGCTAAAAGAACCGGAGCGAACAAAATAGAAGTTAAATGGGTACACAAACTAAGCCCGAAGAAAAAAGCTGCCACATACAAATATTTTATTTTATTATACCTAAGAAAACCAAATATAAATAAAATCTCTAAAGACATCAGGAGAGCTGCCAGCGTATAAACCTTTGTAGCAATTGAATGGTCCCAAAGAGTGAAAGATGAACCTAAAAAACCAATAGTCACTAGAGAAAGAATCCTCTTATTTTTCTTTGGAATACTTGTGTATAAATCTAAAATAAATTTAAAAACAAAATACATTACAAACAAAATAACTGCTCCACAAAACGCGGAGAATAAATTTGTTGCATAGGCAAAACTTGGAGCAAAGAAAACTAGATAAGAAAAACCTTTGGCCAATAACATATACAAAGGAAAGCCTGTAGAGTGAGGTACCCCTAATTCATAAATAGCTGTCGTTATTTCCCCAGAGTCACCACTATAAATTGTGGGGACAAGTGTATACCAATATAAAATAAAAAAAATAAGTGAAAATGAAAAAGCTAATATAACATCAGTTCTTTTTATAAATCTTGCTATATTATTTAACCCCATAGTTACTTAATCATTTTAATAAAATCGTCTTCATTTAAAACTTTCACGTTTAACTCATTAGCTTTCCTTAATTTTGTTCCACTTTTTTCTCCAGCTACCACAAAATCTGTTTTTACAGAAACTGAGCTTGAAATAGAACCTCCCAGTTTACGGATCTTTTCTTTAGCCTCATCTCGGCTCATCTTCTCTAAACTACCGGTCAAGACAAAAACTTTATTTCTTAATTTTTGTGAAGTCTTTTTAGGATTCTTAATTTCAACCTGTTTTAACAACCTCTCCAACATATTTATATTTTCTCTATTTTTTAACCAATCTACGATAGATTGAGCCACTACACCACCGACCCCGTCTATTTTATCTAAATCTTCAAAAGAAGCTCCTTTGAAATTTTCGAAAGAATTATAAGTATCCGCCAAATCAATAGCAGTTTCCTCCCCCACCTGATCAATTGATAGAGACATAATGAACCTAGCCAAATCAACTTCTCTAGCTTTTTCAATAGCTTCTAATAAGTTATCAACTGATTTTTCAGCGAACCTTGGTAAAACCAATATATCTCCTTTTTCTAAAGAAAAAATATCATCAAAAGTATTTACTAAATTTTCTTCTAACAAAACATCTATCACTTTAGGTCCTAGGCCGTCAATATCAAAAACTTTTTTAGAGACAAAATGATGAAATTTCCTTTTTAATTGAGCAAAAGAGTTTTTATTCACACAACGATAGGCAACCTGACCAGGAACTTTTTCAATAAGCCCGTCACCCCCACAAGCAAGAACCTTTTTAGGAAAGGAAAACTTCTTCTCATTACCAATTCTCATATCTTTAATTACAGAAACAACTTTTGGAATAACATCCCCCGCCTTTTCCAAAATAATTGTATCTCCGATACGGACGTCTAATCTCTTAATCTCATCCTCATTATGTAAAGTAACGCGAGAAACAACAGAACCAAGTACAGAAACAGGTTTTAGATGCGCCACAGGGGTAACAACACCTGTACGACCTATCTGTAAAACGATATCTTCAATAGTAGTGGTAACCTGCTCAGTAGGAAACTTTAAAGCGATCGCGAAACGGGGGGCCTTACCAGTATAACCAAGCTTATTTTGCAACGACCTTTCGTTAACTTTTACTACAATTCCATCAATCCAATAATTCTCTTTTTCTGATTTTTTCTGCCATATTTTCCAAAAAGAAATTACCTCATCCACTCCTCGACACTTTTTATAATGGTCACAGGTTTTTAGACCCCATGTTTTTAATTGTTTCAATTCCTCAACCTGTGTTTGAGGAATTATTTTCTCGGGATAAGAGATATCATACAAAAAACAATCTAGCTTCCTCTCAGATACTACTTTAGGATCTAATTGTCGCATCGTTCCAGCTGTTAAATTTCTAGGGTTAGCATACAAACCTAACTTATCTTTTTTCCTTTGGTTATTTATTTTCTTAAAAACATTCTTAGCCATCCAAATTTCTCCTTCAACAATCACATCCACTTTTTCTCTTAAAAATAAAGGGATTGACTCAATAGTTTTTACATTTACTAAAACATTTTCCCCTACCTTACCATTACCTCGAGTGGTGGCCATTACCAATTCGCCTTTTATATACTCAAGAACAATATGCATCCCATCAATTTTTAATTCACAAGTATATATTAAGTCCTCAGATTTATTCATCTTAACGAACCGTTTTACCTTCGTTTCAAAATCTTTAATATCTTGTTCAGTAAAAGCATCGTTAAAAGACCACTGACTAACTTTATGTTTGATTTTCTCGAATTTCTTCAAAGGCTCACCAGCAACCCTCTGGCTAGGAGAATCAGCTGTTATCAATTGTGGATACTGCGTTTCTATCTTTACCAATTCATTCTTTAATGAATCAAGAGCTTCTTCAGAAATCTCCTGTTTATCTAAAACATGGTAAAGATAACGGTGTTTTTCAATCACCTTTTTCAATTTTTCTAAGTGTTTTTTAACCAATTCTGGCGCTTTTCCGCTAATCATGGACAAATTATAGCATAAAAATAAGGCGAATTTGTTAAGCAAATTCGCCTTATTTCAGAACTAAATTATTCGTAAATAACCCTCCAAGCCCTCTCTACCCTCCGGGGATCAGTTAAATCACAATTGTTTCTTCCTCGAGAAATTATTTCCGTAACCATATCAACCCTTTTGGTAACAGTCACATTAACACAAGGATAGGTATTATCACTTCCAAATGAAAACTCAAAATTACTTGCCCCTCCACCTAATTGAGTCACTGCAGCAACTGTAGCATTACAGGTAACATCTGTTGCCGGAGAACTGGTCGCAAAAGCCTCTTGTTGAATATCCCAATACAAGGCACATTCCATCCCACCATCGGCTGCATAAAAGGCAAAAGTAGATTCTCTCCCTCCAAACGATAAACTTAATTCTTTTATGGAAATGGCAAAGACGGACATTCCAATCAACAGGAATACATTAGCCAACAACAAAGCAATCAGAGAAACAAAGCCTTTTTCTTTTATTCTTTTTTTATTTAAATCGTTATCCATATTTTATACGATTGCTTTTATTGCCAATTTAATAAATGCTCCTCCACCACAAAAGTTCTAGAGTTAGGCCCCTCTTGCCAAGTCATAGTGACTGTTACTATAACCTCTATATTTTCAAAGCCTGGAATTTCGTTAATTTCAATGGTCCTAGTAAAAACTGAAGGGTCACCACTACTATATCCATAAATTTTTGAAGTTGAATTAAACAGCAAAGGTATACAGGTACCACTACAAGTAGTCACATCTCTGTGAACAGGAGCGTTAACTATACATGACTCACCTACGCAGTTACAATTTAAACAAGGTTGTGTGGTTCCATCTGACTTAACTTCTCTACCATTTAAATCAGTCAGCCAGTTATTTCCTGTCAAAATATTCTCATCTCTAATATTTCTAACATACTCAATCGCTTCTTGAGCTAGATACATAGCTGTAATCTGACCTTTAATTGATTTAGAAATGGCTAAACCTTCCATTACCAAGGTAAAGGGACCCATGATAGAAATTACTAAAATTGTGATTGCCACAAAGGTTTCAATTAATGTAAACCCACCTGTTGTTGATTTTTCTTTATCATTTCTTTTAAAAAATTTCATATATATTTTACTAAAACTTAGAAATCAACTAATCTTTGAGAGGCTGTTGTCTGTAAATTGAAATAAGATTTACCTCTATCTCCGATTGAGCCTAAGTCAACATAACCACTTACCGTAATTAAAACCCTTGGTTGAATATTATCACTGACACTAGACCCTGAAACATAAAACTTTAATTCCTGCAAAACAACCGAACCTGAAGTTAAATATAAAAAACTACTACCGCTATTGTCAGACCTCTGAATTCTATCACTCGATAACCTAAAAACAATTTGGTCATCAACATCAGTTGGATCCCCGTCAAACCCTTCAAAAGCAAGATAACTTTCACCTGTTGAGCAATTTCTGGTATCTGCGATGTCACCTGTTGATCCACAATGATATGTATAACCAACTCTTATCTCCCTCGACATCATTTCCATAGCCAAACTTAAATTATTAACAGCTGTCTGAATAGCCTGGTTCTGTTTATTAGCATTTAATACAGCTAATAAGGCTCCCATAGCAATAACCATTACCATACTAAAGATAGCCACGGCAGTAATCATTTCTACTAACGTAAAACCTTTATTTAAATTCTGTTTATTTTTTTTAATTAACTTAAACATTATTCAATGGAAATTTGGCCAATTTTATTTACAACAATCCTTCTCTCTTGTAATTGAGCTGATTTTATATATATTTCTGCGATATCTTCATTGGTAATGATACTCGTGTTTATATAAGCAGTCGGATTGGGCCTAACAAAACTAATATCTAGTACATTAGTGTCTACACAAGGACTTCCTACACATAATCTTTCAATAATATTACTATTTTTCATTTTTAAAGTATCAATAATGGTGTCTGAACCGCTGTTATAAATATAATTTTTGTTATTATCTGCGTAAAGAATCATGTTGTCATTACTTGATAAATCAAAATAAACACCAAAACCGGCCTCAAAATCTCCTGAGTTGGACTCTTTTGACTGCAAACCATAGGACTGAGCTTGTCTAATAGTCAGGGAAACTTCATAGGTTAAATTTTCAAGCAATACATTGTTATTAAAACCTGATTGATTAAAGAAAACTAAACCAGACACAATAACCAAAATCGCAATTGATACTAATAACTCAACCAACGAAAAACCTTGATTACTTTTTAATTTCAAATTACTCATAACAAGAAAGAACCTAACCCCCAAACATTCCAGCCAAAAAAGAACACTAATAATGTTCCTATTATCAAAAAAGGAGCAAAAGGTAGTTCACTCTTAATTGTAAAATTTTTACCTTTAAAAAACAATCGCTTGCCTTTCATAACTTTTGATAAGATTATTAAAAATAAACCTACCGCTGCACCAATCCAAACTCCCAAAATAATCGCCGATGAACCTTTAACTAATCCTAGGAAAAAACCTATCCCCAAAGCTAATTTGGCGTCACCTAAGCCCATCCATCTTCCACCAGAAATGAACCACAAAAAGGCAAAAGGGAAAGCTAAAATAGGTCCAGCCCACAAACTATTTTCTAAAGAAAAACTCCACCAACTAACTGATAATGTATCAAGACTTCCAATGACATTAATCAAAGAAACCCCAATAAAGGCGAAAACTAGAAGGTCTGGAATTATTTTATGGTAAAGATCATAAACAAAAATAACAATTAACAAGGAGAAAATTATCCAAAGATATAGTAAATAAAAGACATAGGGTAAACCGATTGCGTAAACAAAAGACGCCCAGAAGATTAAACCCGTAGAAAACTCAACTAGAGGATATTGCCAGGAAATCTTTTTATGACACCTCTTACATTTCCCTCTCAAAAAAACAAAGCTCAAAACAGGAACTAATTCAAACCACCTAAGTGTCTTTTCACAATTAGGGCAAACTGAACGGCCATTTAGAGACTTTTCTCCATACCTTAAAATTACAACATTCAAAAAACTGCCTATAACCGTCCCAAAAACAAATATTCCGATCTGTAATAGATAATCCATTCTTTAAATTATATCATATATAAAAAGAAAACCGTTGAGCGGTTTTCTTTTTACTTAGATAAATCTAATTATTATCCTTAGGGTGTAACATCATAACAAGCTTCGTCTCCCGCTCCCCCAGCACAGTCAGTACTAGCGCCGTCAAAACCGTTTGTGTCATCATCATCCTCTGTCAAAAGCGGATTATATTCTTGTAAAACTCCTCCCAAATGATAATTTTGTCCTGTACTCCAGTAGAAATAATTATCTCCATCTGGATCTTTAGAAATTTTTACAAAACTTGCCAAAGGTTTAGGTGCTCCGTAAAGAGTTCCTTCAGAACCATTATCCAATGGATAACCAGTGTTAATATCATAGTACAACTCTAAAGCTAGTTGAATTTGTTTAATATCTGAAATTCTCCTACCATCTTTAGCTCTATTCCTTGCCCCACTCATAGAAGTTAAAACCACTGCTGACAAAATACCTATAATAGCCACAGTAATAAGCAACTCCACTAAAGTAAAACCATTCTTTTGTTTTTCTTTTTTTACAATCATAGTCTATTTTATCCACTACTAAGTGAATATTAATTTTTTAAGGTGTTGGAGGAGGCGTAGTTGTTGCACAACCAGAATCACTACACTCTATTTCCCAAAGATTCCCTTCGTCTGAAACTGCTTTGATAGTACTCTCAACTGAACTTGTTGTATAACTCCAGTGACCTGGCAAAGCTTGAAATACAGCCGTATCATTAGCAGTCGCACAAATCTTATCACCAACCACAGGAGCAGTTGATGTAAAATCTATTGTCTGTAAATCATTCAAGCAAATTATCAAACTAGGATGTAGAGAAGACATTTGGGCCTGGGCACTTCCTAAGCGAGCTTTGGGTCTAGCTTTGGTCAAAGATGTAGATACAACCGCTGACAGGATCCCCATAATAGCAACTACTATCATCATTTCCACCAGGGAAAAACCCCTATCTTTTTTAAGAAAATCAAACATTGTTAATTAATTTTACAGACAACCTGCTACTAGGTTCCCGATTGGACCAATAATAGAATTCATTCCAGCAGGTAAGCCGGCTGAACCGTATTCAAGGAAAAAACAAATTTGGAAATCTTCTGTCCCTGCGGCGGCAGCACCAAGATCTGTACTGATACTATAAGCACATGGGACCGTAACACCGTTTCCACAAGCTGTTGAGCTCTTAGAAGGGTCAACGTAAGTATCAAACTCAGCTATATCCCCAGGGCCTGTACAGGTTGATGTAAGTGCGTCAGCTGTTATACAACCAGTTATGGCTACGTTTCCTGTATCTGATTCAATCACTAGAAGCTTAGCCATATCTTTCGCATCCATAATTCTTCGAGCGTCCCTAGCTTTTTCCCTAGCTGTTCCCAAGGAACTCAAAACAATTGCTGATAAAATTCCCATGATGGCTACTACGATAAGTAACTCAATCAAAGAAAAACCTTTTTTTGTATTTCTAAACATAAAAATAAATAAATAATACTAATAATTAATAAATAAACTTCGACAATTTATAGCTTACATTATAAGTCCAAACCAATCTAAATCCAAATCCAACAAGAAATAAGTGTGGATAAACAATATTTTTTTAGATAGCAGAAGAAATATTATAAATAGGCATTAAAATAGCAGCCAAGAGCCCTCCCACCCCAAGACCGAGAAGAACTATCATAGCTGGCTCAATCATTCCTACCAGCATGTCAACAGACCCTGTAACTTCCCTTTCGTAAAACTTAGACAAAGTACTTAAAATCTCGTTTAAACCACCGGTTTCTTCACCAATTTTGATCATTTGGATCATGATATTAGGAATTTCTCCTTCATTAACCATAGCATTAGCTACCGAACTACCAGTTTTTATAGACTGGGAAGCATTTTTTAACAATTCTTCATAAACAGCACTATCTACTACCGTAGAAGCTGTTTCAACTGCTTTTACTACAGGAATACCACTCGCCAACATTGTATTCATATTTCCACAAATCCTGGATAAATACATCTTCTTATACAAAGTCCCGATGGCGGGAATAGATAATTTAAACCTATCTATGGACATCTTACCAGATTTAGTCCTACTAAACCTAAAGAAGAAGAAAACTGCTACCACAAAGATAATCAACATAAAAATCCCATAGGTTATAAAAAATTCACTTAAATTGATCACCACCCTTGTTAGGAAAGGTAGTTCTTGACCAGCATCTACCAAAATAGCACTAATTTTTGGCACAACCATCACAAGCATTAGGATCATAACTACAATAAAAACGATTACAACAAAGATAGGATAAATCAGAGCATTTTTAGCTTTAGACATTAATTCATAACCTCTATCTAAATGGTCAGCTAGATACGAAAAAGTCTCATTCAAATTACCAGATTCCTCACCAGACTTAACCATATTAACGTAAAACTCAGAAAAGACTTTCTTATGTTTAGAAAGAGCAATTGAAATTGAATTACCTCCTTGAATATCATCAGCAACTTGCTTTAAAATTCTTCCCAAAACAGGATTCTCCACCTCGTCAGCTAATAGTCTAAAAACCCTAAGAGCAGACACTTGGGCTCCGAACAAAGTAGAAATTTGTTTGGACAGGATAACAACATCTTTGGTAGAAACCCTTTCAAAAATTGTAAGATTAAGACCGAGCAATCCTCCTTTACCAACCTCCTGAATATGCGAGATTATAAGACCCCGACTCTGTAAGGAACTGATCGCTACATCCTCACTAATAGCGTCTATCTTCCCTTCTGTTTCTTCTCCGTCTTTATCAACGATTTTGTATTTAAATAACATATTTTTATTATTAACTTAACATTCTATCTAAACGATCTGTTTGGAGAGAATATCTCTTTGCGTCTTCAAGAGTTATTTCACCTACCCTCACAAGATCAGACAAAGATTTATCCAAACTTATCATTCCCTCTTTTGTGCCTGTTTCTATAACATTTGGTATTTCATAAGTCCTAGCTTCACGAATGAGATTAGCTACTGCTGTGTTCTTTATTAACAACTCATAGGCAGGGATGACTCCTCCAGAAATTCTTGGAATTAACCTTTGTGAGAAAATACCGAGCAAACTGCCTGCTAATTGGGTCCTAATCTGAGTTTGTTGACCCGCAGGGAAAACATCAATAATTCTATCAATAGTTTGAGCAGCATCATTGGTATGAAGGGTAGAGAGAACTAAGTGACCTGTCTCAGCTGCTGTTACGGAAGTAGTAATCGTTTCCAACCCTCTCATTTCACCAATCATTAAAACATCAGCATCTTGTCTAAAAACAGACTTCAAAGCTGAAGCAAAATCTTTAGTATCCGTTTCGACTTCTCTTTGATCTATAACTGATTTTCCTTTACTGAAAACATACTCAATTGGATCCTCAATAGTAACAATATGGTCAGATTTATTTTGATTAATAATATCTAACATTGCTGCCAAAGTTGTTGTCTTTCCATTCCCCACTGGGCCCACCACCAAAAAGAAACCTTGTTCTTTCTTGGTAAAATCCTCTAGGATTGGAGGTAAATTAAGTTCTTGCAGAGTTTTAATCTTCTTTGAAATTAACCTCAAACTAACCCCGGGAGTTCCTTGACTATAAAAACAATTTCCTCTAAAACGAATTTCTTCTGTTCCGTATGAAAAATCAACTTCCTTATTTTTAACAAACTTACTTTTATATTCTTCATCCAATAACTCATCAATAATACCAAAGACATCCTCAGTTTTTAATACATTTATTTTTTGTAAGAAAAATAATTCACCATTAACTCTAATAGCTGGATTATAACCAACCGATAGGTGCAAGTCTGAACCACCCTCTTTAATGATTATTTTTATTAATTCATCTAACAATTCTTTATAATTCATATATTTTGATTTAAAAACTTTCCGTTCTTTAATATATTATAATATATTTTTTTAAAAAAAACTTTATTTCTAGCTTTATAACTTTTTATAAAATTAAAGCTTGTTGGCTTCTTCAAATGGAATAATCTTGTTAAAAGCTTTAATCAAACCGTCCTCTTTCATAGTAATCATTCCTTTTGATCTTACCATGGCTTCTATTTCAGTATTAACAGCGTTCCTCAAAACAATTTCTTCAATATCACGGTCCATTTCTATCACTTCAAAAACACCAGTTCTCCCTTTTAGTCCTTGTGGGTTACCATCAACAGGAGTCGCTTCAAAAACTGTCTTAGAAAACTTCACCTCATTTCTAAACTTTTCTGGCAAAGATTCAAATTCTTTATCAACCAACATCTTAATGCTACCTTCCACAGGAATTTCTTTCCCTGAACCAGGAGCTAATTTCCTAACCAACCTCTGAGCGATCGCTAAAGACAAAGTCGGAGCAATCAAATAAGGATCAACATCCATTTCCAACAACCTCGGAATCACACCAGCAGCGTCGTTGGTATGGATAGTTGAAAAGACCAAGTGACCTGTCAAAGCAGCTTGAACCGCCAAACCTGCTGTTTCCTTATCACGAATCTCTCCCACCATAATCACATCCGGGTCCTGCCTCAAAGTAGTTCTTAAACCACTCGCAAAAGTATAGCCTATCTCAGGTCTAACTTGAGACTGACTAACTCCTTCAATATTCAACTCAACAGGGTCTTCCAAACTTAAAACATTTTTCTTTTGTCTATCGATTTCGTGCAAAATAGAGTAAAGAGTAGTCGTTTTACCAGAACCTGTTGGACCCGAAACCAAAATCATCCCATGAGGTCTTTCAATAGCTTTCTTTATTATCCCAAGATTTTTTTCACTTAAACCTGTGTCGGATAATTGAGCAATTCCTTTATCTGGCTCCAAGATCCTCATCACCACTTTTTCACCATAATAAGCAGGAAAAGTGGAAACCCTAAAATCAACTCTTCTTTCATCAATATTGGCAGAGAAACGACCATCTTGAGGCTTTCTTTTTTCGTCTAAACGCATCTTGGAAAGAATCTTAATCCTAGCCACAACAGCACTATGTACTTTAGCCGGCAAAACCAAACGAGTATCCAAAATACCATCAATTCTGAACCTAACACGAACTTTTTCACCAGTATGTTCAATATGAACATCAGAGGTATCATCCTCAGCAGCATATCTCAGGATAGTAGCCACAATTTTAGTTACAGGAGCATCCTCTACAAAAGTTGCTTCATTATCTTTTCTAACTTTTGAAACGGCTTCACTGATCTTAGCCTCTTCAGTATCTAAGTCAGTCTCCAATTCTGTCAAAGCCTGGGAAACCTCTCCACTTAAACCTTTATAACCATCTAAAGCTGTTTTGAAATCAGTACCACTTATTATAAAAAGTTTATAGGGTAAATTTATTTTAGAAGAAATAAACTCTAAAGCGTCTCTGGCCTCAATATTACCGGGATCAACAATTCCAACTTCCAAAAACCCTTCGGCTTCTTGCAAAGGAATAATATTATAATGTAAAACAGACTTCTCTGGTATATGCTTCAAGGCCTTACTAGAGAAGTTTTTAGGATCTAATTTACGAAAAGGTAGATTGAAAAACTCTTCTTTGGCCTTATTAATTTCCTCTTCAGTAACACCATGCTCCAATAAAGCTTCCTCTAAAGATTTCTCGGCCTTAGCTGCTTTTTTTTTGAGCTTCTTCTCTTCCCCAGCCTCAATAATATTTTTATTTACTAAAATATCTAAATAAGTCATATCTATCAACTTTTAACAAATTAAACAACAACTTGTTGTTTAAAAATTATTTAATCATTAGGTCGTATAGTTCACCACTACACCTATCCAT
>Ga0075122_10001150_pt1 | contig 19244 bp, 23 predicted proteins | sample AntAceMetag02UKB_FD_69790 | JGI IMG/M metagenome (GOLD analysis project Ga0075122, IMG submission 69790) | Saline lake microbial communities from Ace Lake, Antarctica - Antarctic Ace Lake Metagenome 02UKB | ecosystem: Environmental > Aquatic > Non-marine Saline and Alkaline > Saline | place...
TTGAACCGTTTAAAGAAAGTCTTGATTCGGTTGTGGTGGAATCAACCTACAATTGGTATTGGCTGGTAGACTTTTATCTGAATAAATCAGATTAATCTTCGGCTATCTGTGTTCGTCAGATATTGCGGCTTCAAGATCTGTCCGTGTAAAGTCATCACCTTTGTACAATAAGGGCAGATTCCTACTTTTTGCGAGTGCGTATGAAAATAGATCTCCAAAATTTAACTTTGCGGGATGTCTGCCTTTTCCATAACGTTCGTAGGCCTGATTAGCCAGAATCATCAGTTTCTGATCCACCGGTACAATTTCAAATAATGGCTGAGCAAGCAAGCGCTCCAGTTGTAAGATACCTTCCGCTCCCAATCTGACAGTAACAACAATATGCAACTCAACTGCCGTTGCCGCGCTAACCAAGACACTTTCAGCCCCCAGCAAACACCGTCGATATAAGGGGGCATCTGATTCGTTATTCAATACTGCAACAAAAGCAGACGTATCAGCAACGATACTCATAACAGACCGTTGTTATCATATCCAAGTATCTCATCAGATTCACGATCATCCAATACAGGCAAAGCTACCATTTCATCAAAGATCCGGGCTGATTCCTGCCGAGCTGAATTTGTCGTCTCCTTATTCCCATGATGTTTCAGATAGTAGTCCAGAGCGATTTCAACTGCAGCGGTTTTATTTACACCCAGAAGTTTGCTGGCGGAGATCGCTTTTTCCTCAACTTTACTATTTGCAATGTTCAATGCCATCCCTACTCCGATATTTATATATAGTGTATATATGTATATTGAGACATCAACAGGAAAATTGCAAGGATTTATTTCGTCAGTTGCGGAGCGAACAATTATCTTTATTCATAACGCTACACCTGAAATGTGATCTTTTGGAAACGCTACGCCTTTAACTGGGTTATCAATCACTCTATTCAACAAATAGATAGCGATCCATCGTTTTATACTGTCTATAGGGCCAAGTTTTTCCATAACCGCAGTCTCGTTGTTGATAGCACACATCGTACCCATATATTCTGCATGGTCTGCCCCACCAGAAAATCCAGTGGGGTTTCAATCATGTTGGCATAAGAGCAGGCACAATTCACATCGATATCAAGATCGTTTGCTGAAAGCGGTGACCAGAATAATACCGAATCCTACCCGTTGAAATGACACCGCTGCGAGAAGAAGTACCAATGCTGAAGGGCATGGCAGAAGTCCGCCGGAAATCCCCAGTCCGAGTACTGATCGCCAGCTCACGGAAGATCCTTCAGCTCCGGGCGGTAGATGGTGGGAATGTTCGTGATCGCCATGGTCATCTGCATGATGATGTCCATGGTTGTGGTGGGTATGGGCATGTTTTTTTTCCGAGAGTAGGGCCGAATGCGACTCACCATCATGGATGCAGCCAGGGCAGTGATGATGATGCCGGAAAGGACGCCCAGCCAAGGATAGAGCTGATCTGCAAGGATATATCTGGAAGCAAACAACGTAATCAATCCCAGCAAAAAGACGCCCAGGGTATGGGTAATCGTTACGGTTAAGCCTAAATAAAAGGCATGCCAAGGCGTACTTCTGGCTCCGACCAGATACGCAGCCACGATGGCTTTCCCATGCCCGGGAGTCAGCGAATGGGCAGCCCTGATACCGTGCTGGTTAATGTCGAAATCTATCATAAAATTAAGATAATGCAGTATTAGAAGGAGGCTATATGGAAGCTATCGAAGCATTGGCATTGGTGGGTGGTCATGTTGACGAAGAATTGCTCATCAGGAGCGAATATCTGGCCATAGAGAATCGGATATTAAAATCAAAACTAAAAAAGCCTGTGCAATTCAATGACAATGAACGGATACAATTGGCCAAGATTAGCAAACGAATGGGACGTCGAACTTTGGGAATATATCGCAATTAAAATGGCGGCAAAGGCAGGAATTCCCACCCCGGATGTGCAGCTGGAAAAAATCGGGGGCAGGAGTGTTCTCCTGCTCGATCGCTTCGACCGCCATGGAGCAAAACGTATCCCTTTTCTTTCGGCCATGAACATGCTCGGCTATTCGGACGGTGACCAGGGAAGCTACCTTGAGATCGCCGAAGCGTTGAGCCAACACGGTGCCAGTACTTCCGAAGATCTCAGAGATTTGTGGCGGCGGATAGTCTTCAACATCATGATTTCAAATGTCGACGACCATCTGCGGAACCATGGATTCCTTTATGCGGGAAGTGCCGGCTGGCGGCTTTCTCCCATATATGACTTGGAGCCGACTCCGGAATACGAAAAACAGCGTGTACTTAACACTTTCATTGACCTTGATGACGGTTCGGCATCGCTTGAGTTGGCTTATGCTGTTACCAAAGAATTCGGGCTCACACTCAAGGATGCGAAAGCTATCGCAAGAGAAGTGGCGACCGCAACCCAAACCTGGGACAAGGATGCAGCCCTTCTTGGAGCCAGTAAGAATGAAATTGAGTTGATGCGCAGCGCTTTTGACCACGATGATTTAAAGCTTGGGCTGAAGGGATAGTCAATTTTAAGTGAAGTGATGGATGTGCGACTCCGGAAGACCAACAAATTCCCGCAGCGGTGCATGCTGAGTCAGTGCGAACTGCACCAGCCCGGCAAACCGGCTATTTTGACGAATAACCGGTTGTAATTATGGAATGATGGTATTTTAGGAAGGACAGGTGATAGTCAGATAAAAACCATAGAATTCTAGGAATTATCAGGGGTGACGTCCGGCAGGTTCCAAATAACGGTCGTTCACCCTGCATGATCGACCGTTTTGTGTTCTACAGCAATCCGCTCAGTTTCCAATAGGGAACCATGATCACAATAGTAAAAGAGGCTTTCGACTGCCAGTTTCCAGCGCTATTTCAATAAATAGCGTCTCCTCATTATTGCTATAAATTCAAGAACCCCCAAAAACTTACGGAACCCTGAAGATTTTCTTCAGGGTTCCTGTATCGGCTCATTTTACAGGCAAAAAGTCGAAATACCGGTGTCATATTTCTTTTCGTTGATCACCAGCTTGATGTGGAATCTCCCTTTCAGTCCTTCCTTGCTGATATTCATCTTCACGTCGCGATCATCGTCTTCAAGAAATGCACCTGAGCACATGGCCAGATGGAAAACAGCCGATGTATTCAAAAAATATTGATGATTCTCTTCCTTTCCTTCCAGGCACAGCATGACCAGGGTTCCCGGCTCGAACTTACCATGGAAGACAAAGCGGTCTTCGTCCTCTTCGATAACGATATTGTGCCAGATGTCCGGTTGCTCCTCCACCTCTTCAGCTTCGGCGACAGTGTCGAATTCAGGGGTTACGTCCAGTTTACCAAGGAGTTGACCCGGTTCAAAAGTGGCGTTGTCACCATCGTGATATATGGTCAGCTTTTCAGCACGGTAGAAGTTACCTTCGGTTTCCATTTCGTAAAGTACCACACCGTCCTTTTCTTCAACGGTGACCGAGCGGAGTTCAGCTGCAGGATCTGCAGGACTCAGGAAAGCCCCCAGCTTATCGGAGGCATATCCGTTTTCCATACCGATCCCACCGGAGTGAGTCATGTAGTGGCCATCGGCATAGTACTCAACATTACAGATGTAGGCTGAAAAGAATTCCTGACCCCGCTCCTTGCCATATTGCCAGACCTGTTCGATCTCCATTTTCTCGGTATCGATCCGGTAGCGGACACCGCGTGAAAAGTTTTCCTGGTTCGGAATATAGTTTTCCTTTTTCTTGGCGCGATATTGTCCGTTGTCAAAACACATCACATCGCCTTCCGGTGTGATCAGCGCAGCGTGCTGCTCATACTGCCAGTCAAAGTTCTCCACATCACCAACCGGTGTGAAAAAGTACTTGTCCACCATCTCCTGGGGCCATCCCTCGGGATCTCCAACAATCCAGTTCAGTTCGCTGGTGTCATAATTGATATTGACGATGGCATCCTGGTGCCTTCCGGAGAAGGTAAGGCTGTGGGTGGGCTTATCATACCAGACAGCGTTGTTGTGGAACCAGTCATGGGCATCCTGGGAACCGGATCCGGCTACGTCCTGGGGCAGGAAGGTTTTGTAGTCCCATGATTTCAAGATCTCACCGGTGTTCCGGTCGACCAGCACACACATATCCTCACAGGTGTCCCGGTGAAAATCCTGGGTCAGGATCAACAGGTTGCCATCTTCCATTTCGAACTGGTCGTGGTGGTAGTTACCGGGCAGGCGGAACTCTTTGTGGATCTTGCCCAGCATGTTCAGTTCAACCAGACCGGTTGCGTTATATGGCATGCGGCAGAAGCGACTGGAGCCGGTCAGGATATTCCCATTGGTAGCCCGCTTGATATCAAACATGGTGTTTTCCGTCAGAAACCAGCGAATATCTCCCTTGTAGTCGTATGCTGTGGGCTGGTTTTTACCGGCAGGGGTCAGGAACATGAAATTGTCCTGCAGGTAGTCCGCAGAGGTACTGATGCTCCTGCATTTGCAGACATCAGCCGGGACTGCAACGGTCTTGATGGTGATCTCTTTGCTGGATCCGTCCGGCAGAGCGATAACAACGGTATTGGCAAAGTCTGCATACAGTCCCAGGATTGGCAGCATGTGAGTAGTACCAGCTGCAAAGGTGTGGCTCAGGTCTTCCCGGGCGAATCGCTTGCCCTTGATGGTGATGGTCGGCGCAACTGAATCGTCGGTCTTGAACATCACCAGCGCGCACAAGGGATTGATCAGATAAGGGTTTTCCACCACGCAGGGATCTTCAAGGGTGTACGCTTTTTTTTCGAACTCCACCATGAACGCTTTTTCAGCTTTTGTCTGCTGAGTGATGAGATGGTCCTGGCTGGTATATGTGATTCTATTGCTCATTTCATCCTCTTATGTTTTATTGTATCTATTTAGGTTCAGCTAAAGAAACTAAGACCTGTTTGTCATTGAACCCATTCTCGACGTTCTTCGCTGCGAGTCTTGCGAACTCAATCACACACAAGCCTCAGCTTCTGTTCAGAAAAAGGGGTGAATAGTTACGTTTTTTTTAAAGCCCGACAATTGCAAACAGGGCGGATCTACATGATGTCTTCGATGGCCTTGATAATGGCCGGCTTCTGCTGGAGGCCCTTCAAACTGTTGGTCTCCTCGCCGTCCTGCATCAGCAGCATGGTGGGGAATCCGGTTACACCGAGGCGCTCCTTGAGTTCCTGGTTTTCATCGAAATCGATGGTGTAAATCCTGAAGTCCGGATTAAGCTTGTCGATGGCCTTCAGGACAAATGACAGCATCTTGCAGGGCCCGCATTTCTTGGAATAAAACTCCACCATCATCGGCCCGGATTTTTCCATCCCGTCGTACGCTTCCGTATTTATTTCTTGAATCATTTTTTCTCCTCAATTAAGCTCTCAGGCTGTCCACATATTTGGCGGCAGCGTTGGCGGCGATGGCTCCATCGGAGCAGGCGGTCACAATCTGTCGCAGTTTCTTCGACGTTACATCACCAGCGCTGTAGATCCCGTCAACAGCTGTTTTCTTTTCATCATCCACCGCAATAAATCCCATTTTATCTAGAATATTCAGGTGGCCGAAGATTTCGGTATTGGGCTGCAGGCCTATATATTCGAAAACGCCATCACAGCGAACATGGCGCTCCACAGCATCCTCTTTGGTCGACTTGAAACGGACACCGTCCAGTTTTTCTCCACCCGTAAATTCCAGGATCTCCTGGTAGGGATAGACCGTCACATCAGGCATTACCCTGAGTTGATCACAGGCCTTGGGATCTGCTGTCAGGTCAAACATGGTGACAATAGTCAGGGATTTGGTGATGCCGGCCAGGTAGATGGACTCTTCCACCGCAGAGTTTCCGCCTCCGATAACAAAAACGTTCTTGTCCCGGTACTGGGCCCCGTCACAGATGGCGCACCAGCTGATACCCGTCCCGCTGTATGTTTCTTCCCCGGGCGCATTGAGGGTTCTGGGTGTTGTGCCGGTCGCAATGATGACGGTTCGAGTGGTGATGGGGGTATCGTCCTCTTCACAGTGCAGGGTTTTCGTCTGACCGTTGTCCTCGATTTTCACGATGGTTTTATAGTCGAATTCAACACCCAGTTCCTGTGTGTGTTCAAACATCTTCATGCTTAATTCCGCCCCATTAATCTTTCCTGTGCCGGTGTAATTCTCGATTTCGTTAGTGTTGATCATCTGTCCGCCTGGGGCCAGGCGGTCCAGAACCAAAACGGACATGTTTGCCCTGATGGCATAGATAGCCGCTGTCAAACCGGCAGGCCCGGCACCGACAATGACGACATCGTAAGTGTTCATGTGTTATCTCCTCTTTTTTGGACACACCTTCATGTGGGTATTTCACACTTGAAGTTGGTTTTCTTAAACAGAATGCTGATGGGTGATGAATTCGGCCAATGTTGATTATAAATTATGTTCGTTTTATTAAACTGATTTTTCTGACAACGAACCATGATGGCTGTCATACAGGAAGAAGTTGGTGAGGAATCGGGTGTAACGCTATAAATGATGATTCAAAACATGAGATGCGAGACTCGCAACATCGAACAGAATCCATCCCTGGAACTGAGTGAAAAAGTCCTGTTTTCGAGCATTTTGAATCAGAAACCCTTCGGTTCTAGAAGAGTGTTTCATAATATCTAAAAATCAAAAAGTCTGCTGGAAAATCCAAAATCGATCATTACATCTTGAGAGGCAACGACAAGTAACGAATTTTTTGACATGTAAATTCAAAACTTTGCCATCCCTGATCCGTTCGAATGCGGTCATTCGAACAACCGCATCGACATCTCCATGTTCCAATCAATCATCAATAGAAAACATCTACAAGCCCGGTCGCCAGCCACGGAAACGCTATCAGTACCGCGATGCAGAGAATCATGCAGATCATAAACGGTATAATCCCGATAAAGATCTTTCCCATGGGGACGTCGTGGGCGACACTGGATATGGCAAATACATTGACCCCAATCGGTGGCGTAATCTGCCCCATCTCCATGATGATAACGGTCAGAACACCAAACCAGATCGGATCAAAGCCCAGTGCGGTCACTGTCGGAAACAGGGCCGGCAGGGTCAGCAGTATCATCGGAATAACGTTCATCACACAGCCGAGAATCAAATAAAGGACAAGAATTGACATCAGGACACTGTACTTGTTGAGACCAGAATTTGTGACCAGATTAGCCAGTTCAAACGGCAGGCGGCTGGCGGCTAAAAAATAGCCCAGAATCCCAACTCCGATCAGAATCAGTAAAAGTCTTGCCGTAATGCTTACCGCCTGGTCGCAGGCATTAATAATGCCTTTCCAGGTCATGCGTTTACGTAAAATCATAATAACCAGTGAGCCAACAACACCGATGCCACCGCCTTCGGTTGGACTGAAGGCGCCAGACAGGATCCCGCCCAGGATTAGAATAAACAGCGCCAGCATACCGATGATCCCCTTTAATGAGACAAATCTTTCCTTCCATGAATAGGATTCACCTCTGGGGGCTAAATCAGGCCTGATTTTTGCGATGATCCAGATAGTTATCATGAACATAATCGCCATCATGGCGCCCGGTACGATTCCAGCGACAAACAATTTTCCCACTGACTCTTCGGTCACCAGTGCATAAAATATAAATCCGACACTCGGGGGAATAAGAATCCCCAGGGTTCCCCCAGCTGCTAGAACCCCGCAGGCGAGTCCGGGTGAATATTTTTTTCGTTCCATTTCAGGCAGTGAAACCGAACCCATGGTTACTGCGGTTGCCATGCTGTCCCCACAGACCGCGGCAAATCCTGAACATCCTGCAACAGCAGCCATGGCCAGCCCTCCTGGAAGACGTCCCATCCATTTATTTGCAGTATCAAAAAGATCCTTGCTGATACCGGCCTCCGAAGCCAGGAGCCCCATCAGAATAAAAAGTGGTGCAACAGCCAGAATAAAATTGGCGGTAGTCGAATAGGGGGCTGTGCCCAGTGTGATAAAAGCCGGTGTAATGGAAAAACTGATCACCGATAATCCCAGAAATCCGACAATGCTCATGGCAAACCCGATCGGCATGCCCACAAACAGCAATAGCAGCATAAAAGCCATACCGGCGCCGCCAAGACCCAATCTCCCCAATTGAAACGGCAGTGCTTTATACCAAAGCGGGAAAGACAGCAATAACACGGTTGCAGCCAAAGCGAGGAACAGCCCCAACCATTCTCTTTGCTTTATTTTGACTGATATGGCGCACAGGGCTTTTTGCAGAAGCACCAGGGCGAGCGTTGCTAAACCGATGACGGCAATCCCCATAAACAGGCTGACCGGAATCTTGAGCATCACGCTGTATTCACCTACTTTTTTAAAGACCGTTATCGACATCCACCATGTCATCAGTCCAAAAAACAGGGTTGCCGTAACATTATTGAAAACATCCAGGGACCTTGTGACCGGTTTTGAAAGACTGGTGGTTAACAGTTCAATCGTGATGTGCCCCTCTTTTCTGTGAGCTGCCGCAAGCGCCAGGAAAACGATGACGATCATGAAAAATTCTTCGATTTCTATGATACCAGGCAGGGATTTCTGGAAAACGAATCGGGCCACGACATCAAAGAAAATAGGAAAGGACATGACGAATATGGCGATGACTGCGGTGACCTGTAAATAGGAGGTTACCGGCACCAATAAACGATCAAGCATCATTGCCATCACGTCCAGGATATTTAGACGATCATCGCCACCCGCTTTTTCAGGTGTAACTTGGATTGACCTATCAAAACTCATTTTTTTATCTCCAGGCACGGGAATTTTCAGCCATCCGGGTCCCGCGTAACAGGAGCTGGATGACTGTGTTCGGCGGGTAAAGGTTATCGGGCTGTAATCGCGGCTTGTTTTTTCCCGAGGTTAAATGCGTCTTCCATGATACGTCGTGCATTCTTCAAACCAAGTGACTCCATCTCTTTGACCCAGTTTTCCCTGAGGGAACTGGTGGCGTTGAACCAGCGATCTCTCTCTTCTTTCGGCAGGACGTAGAACGTATGGCCCTTTGCTTTTAAACGGGCGGAATCATTAATATCTCCTTCATCCAGCGTTTTACCACTCTTACGTGCCATTGCTTCCCCAGTCGTTTCCTGCAGGACGGCCTGGTAATTTTTTGGCAGACTGTTCCAGACGGGATGACCAAAACCGGCCCAGAACGGGGTAACAAAAATGTCGCTGACAGTCGTATAACGGACAGCTTCGGAAATTTTAAAGGAAATGACCGGCGCCAGTGGGCAGAGGATACCGTCAGCCATCCCCCGTTCAAGTGCAAGATAACTGTCGGTCGGGGGCATCATGATAGCGTTGGCACCCATTGCTTTGAGAATATTCACTGAGCTCTTATTCCAGGCAATAATTTGCATTCCTTTCATATCCGCCAGGGTCTTTACCTGCTTTTTGGTCGTGTGAAGTTGGAAAGGAGCACTGACCCAAAGCCACAACGGTTTGATCTCTTTGAGTTCCTTTTGGAATTCCGGGTGTTTGTTAAATAGTTCCCAGACAACCATGGAACCACTCTCAGCGCTTCGAGCGACCCCCGGAAGTTCCATCACTGTAAAAATCGGAAATTTGCCAGGATTACGCGCATGGTCCATGCCTCCCAATCCAATCATGCCGGAAACAGTGGCATCAAAAGTATCTCCCAGCGAAGCCAATGTGTTGGGATTAAAATAGGTTAATTCCAGCTTGCCGTCTGTTTTTCCTGCAACTTCCTTAAACCAGGGTTTCCAGGCGTTGACAACAGTCGGGTGCGTGTTCATGTAGACGGTCGACATGGGGATCTCGGTCTGAGCCATCGCCAGGGAACTGGCGAACAGCATAAATGCGGCGATAAGCGTTATTATAATACTTGATGCGGTTTTATTCATTTTGGTCTTCCCTCTCTTAAAAGATTTAATGACGTTTCCTAAAAATTGAATTTACAAAATTCTGAAAAAACCAGAAACTGATTTTCCCGGAATTTAAAAGAAATATATCCCTAATAGGGATAGTTATTCAGTTTTCCCGTTGGACTGAGTTTTCGCTATCGAGTTCCGCATTTCAAATGCCAAAGTTAAAACCCGGGACTTGTTCAACGCAGTTTCTTGCTGCGTGCTTTGAGATTGACCCTGCTGTTGCTACTGTTTCAGTTTGTTATTCGGTTTCCAAGGAATGAATGCTTGGGATTCGGATTCAGATTTTTAGGTACTGAAGCAGGCTGCCAACCAGTCAACCACTGTTCATCATCAATGATGGCGTTTTACACTCAGCAAATAAAGCTGACAGATTGATGCTTGAATTCGTTTTTCGGGACTGAATGTTCCATTTTTTATAGCTATCCCTCGTGTGGGGCAATTCACACCCGAAGTTGGATTTTTCAAACAAAAAGCCGGTCGCTTCTGAGCTCGGCCATCGTTGATTATGATTTGTGTTAATTATAGTAAACTGAATTTTCCAAAAGAGAACTATGATGGCTGTCATACAGGCATTAGTGGATGAAAATTCGGTCGTAACGTTTAAAATTAGAGAGAGTTAGTAACTGGAAGATGGTGAAATTGAACTGAGAAACCGGGAAACTAATTGCATTTAATGATCCCAATTCCAGTGTCGGCTGGTTATTGCTGATCTGCATCATAATCTGTCTGGCGGAACCTGTACTGAATAGTGGTACTAAATTAACATATCTCCAAATTCAGCATCTGCTAATGCTTCGGGGTCCTCTATCCAGATTTTGCCTCGTTGGGATCGGATGACATTCATGTCCCTTAAATTTGCCATGGATCTCAGGACGGATTCTGTGGTAGTACCAGCAATATCAGCTATTTCATGACTGGTAAACAGCAGGGGGGAGCCAAACTTTGCATGGAGCGTACTCAATACCCGCATAATCCGTCCCTCGACATTTTTTTCCATCAGATCCAGGATCCGTGAATTTGCACTGTCCAGGGCGGCGCCGACCTTTTCAAGCATTTTGCTGGCGATGGGCGGATGTTGAGCAACAAAATTCTTGAAGTGATTCCCTTTGGTCCACAGACAGCGGGTTTTTTCCATGGCCACCGCTTCAAAAAAACGAGGTGCATTCATGTAGGGACTCAGCATGTTGTAGGGTTCCCCTGGCCTTACCAGTAGAAAGGTGATCTGTTTGCCGGAGGAAGAGCAGGCATTGACTCGAATGAGGCCCGAAACAACAAGAAGGAAGTCACGGGAATAGTCCCCTATCCTGGTGATGAAACCTTCCTTGGGGAAGGTAATGATATTTGAGATGGCGATTAGATCCGAAATCAGTTTTCCAGGCAGCCCATGAAAAAAAGAGCACTCTTCAAATAGAAACGATCTCTCTTCGTTTGTGAGTAAGGACATGTTTTTCCTTTTCGCTTGATTCCCGGAAATCCCTGTATTTCACCAGCTGTTTCCCGAATTTGCAGATGAAGGCTAAAGGATTAGTATCAGAAATAAGGACTGGTTTTACTCTCTTGACACGGGTTCCGGCTCCGTTTTTTCAATAAAATTGGACATTGAGTCAAATTTACCAGAATAGGTTTGTAACTGTTATTTATGTGTTATTATTTATTTTTCCTTTTGAACCTTGAATTATTGCTGAAGAATTTGAAAGAACACAGGCTTAGCCGAACCCGACTCTTGTAACGACTATTATATTACTTTTTTCAATTATATTTGAAGACCTATTTATCAAATCTTTCTCAGTTTTAACTTCTTCAGTTTTTTCAAGCACATCAACTTTCATGTTTTTTGCTATGTTGTCTGGCCAAAAAACTATTTCCCCCGGAAAGTTAGGATTAGAGCGGTTCAACAAGCGATACCGGAATTTCAGCTGTGCCGCTAAAATATCCCGACTCAGTTGCCGATAAGATATATTTAGAGTCTTGAGTTGCGTTCTTTAAATGTACAAGCAAAAGGGTTCTGATTAAAAAGCAGATACCGATAGTCATTGCACTGCTCCTGGTTTTAGCCTGGCAGGGCACTGCCCAATCACAGACACAGAGCATATCACAGGCTAACTGCGCTGTTTCGGTTGATTGTCTGGCTACTGAGTGAATCGTGTCTGATGGCAGGCTTAAAAGCCAGATATGGTGAGTATATGGAACTGTGGTCAATTGACGATGCCAATACCGGAGATTCTATCGCTGCGGTTTTGCTTCGAAACCGACTCTTCCCGATCACGATTGCATCCAGACCGACAGATTTTGGATGGATTGAAGGTCAGCCCTATATCAATTTTTCATTGGTGGATAGAATTAATACCAGCAGGGTAGATCTGGACAGTACCGAAGGTTCCCTAGTAATTTCCGGTTTTTGCTTTTCCATGACTTCAATCTGCTGAGTGCAAATCAAAGGTCTTGTGATTCTCCTCATTTTTTTCTTCAAAAATTCATTGAACACTGCGATTAAATTGCCCTGACCGTTTCCTTATCCGTCTGGAAACAGCTTTTTTACCAGGGCGATAATTGTCTTGGCGGCTGACTGCATTCCAAGGCCCCTTCCTTCTTTGACGGAATCTCTCGCCAGAAAGAAGTTTTCAATTCCCGGTGCAACCATGGAAGGTTTGTGGTTTCCTGCGACGCCAGGTGCCTCGGCCGGTCCAAATACAGCAGCCTGTCGGATGCGCCAGATAATTGCCTCCGGCAAAAGAAATCAGGTCTTCCCTGCGGATCTCTACGAACTCTCGGCTTGTTTAAAAGGAATCTCAAGTTTTTGCATCCGGTTGCGAAGTGTATTTGGATTCACGCCGAGGAGTTCTGCGGCTCCCCCCGGCCCGCTGATTTTTCCATTTGAAATATCAAGAACTTTTTTAATATGCATTGAGACTAAATTATCTATAGTCAAAACTTCTTCTTCAGGATGACGGTTTGATGAAACATTTTTTTTATTGTTGAAAGGTATCAGCAGGTCAAGTTTCATCGGTCCTTTGGGATTTTGAATTAAGGACCTTTCCACAATATTTTCAAGTTCCCTTACATTGCCCGGCCAGTTGTAATTCATCAGATGCTCAACCGCACCGTCTTTAATTCTCGGGACATTATAAAGCTTAAACTCTTTTGATTTTCGAGTAATAAAATGCTTAATCAGGTCAGGTATGTCCTTTTTCCTTTTTCTAAGTGGAGGGATCTGTATCGGAAAGATATTGAAACGGTAAAACAGATCCTGCCGGAACTGTCCATTTGCGACTGAACTGCTGCTTTGTGATCATTGCAAGTACTGACAGCTGCTCGCAGTCAAATATCTGGGAAGCAGATGACAGTTTTGGAACATCAAAAACAACAGACTCTGTACTATTCAAACGTATTTAACTTACTCACATTTTTGATTTCAAAATACTCGTTGAAAACAGCGTAATATGTTGAAATATTGAGACAGTTTCCCCGGACTGGGTTAAGCTTTAGTTGACTTTACGGACTAAAATTTAACCAATACCGAGGAAACCGATGAAAAGAAATTCTGTTATTCCGACCGTTATTACTGATTCGCTTAAAGCTGACGGAACCTTCGTTGACAATACCATTGCTTCAACCCAAGACAAACTGGGACTCAAAGGCATATTTAAGGCATTGAAAATCAAGAAGCGTTCCGGTGAAAGCACACTGGAGCAAATCGTGTATGCGCTCCTGATCATGCCGTTACTGGCTGTTAACAATGTCTACTGCTTCGCTGGCAAATTTTTAAACGTATACATCCCAGGGGGCAGGGCATACTTTATAACTTCCTTTCCAAACAGAACATCAATTGGTCGTTGATACAGCTTCGTTTGTCTCAACGACTGTACCAGACAGTTTACACTGACGACGAAACGACCGCTTTCGTCGTCGACGATACCATCAAAAGGCGACGTGGTAAACAGGTTCAAGCTATGTCGTCACATTACGACCATAATGAAGGTCGTCACGTGATGGGGCAGCAAATTCTCCAATTCGGAGTTGCTTCGCCCAAAGGCTTTCTGCCGATATCGAGTCAGATTTTCGGAGGCAAAACCAAAGCAACCGAACGGGAAAAAGATTTTATAGACATCTGATTAGAGACGCTTGGTTCGGTTGCAAAAACAATATAGCGTTGGCGCTCGACAATGATTTGCCGGCCATCTTCATGATGAAACGCAACAGAGCCAAATACAGGTACCAGGGCAAGGATTACACCCTGAAAGGACTGTATCGCCTGCTTCGTAAAAACATGACCGTCTTTGCTGAAAAAGGATATTCCTATTTTTCGGCAGTCGTCGAATATAATCTATCCGACGAAGATGACAACTGGATTCCAGTCAAGCTGATCTTCTCCAGAGCGAAACGTGCCCCCAAAAATTCGAGGGTGGTCCTGCTCTGTTCAGATTCAATGTTGGAAGACCGCAAAGTATTCGAAACCTACGCCCTGAGATGGAGTATCGAAGTCTATTTCAAAGAGCGGTATAAGAATTCTTAAGCCAACTGACTCCTGTGGAGGCTTTAACAAGGAATGCTCAAGTGAGAACATTTTATGCGACATGCCAGATCTCTCCTCTCTACTGTTTCTCAGGAAGAATCCCTGCTCTTTTCCATCGTCGCAATTTTAAAGGGATGGGCTGCTTCAAATTCCGGATTGACGACCATGTCCATCATATCCCGACGACTCCGATAGCGCACCATGGCGCCCATGGTCCATCTCCCGTCATCCTCAATACCCCACATCTCTATAGCACCCATAGCCGCACCTCAAACCGCAACGGGATACCCTCCATTTTTAAATCGCTGCTGCTGCCATCCAGATAAAGGTAGCTTTTGATATTTTTAATCGATTCATCATTTAGATATAGTGAAGTTGGTGACATTGAAAAAGACTCACCTCAAAAAAAAAGTAACCGATGAGAATTCATGTTAGTATCTAATCCAGGATAGTAATTCAGGTGATATTTTACCATCGGTAAAACAGTGATTGACGAAATAAATCGCCCCCCTTTATAGTGTGCCTACCAGTAAATGCGAACTAGCTATTCATACCCGAGACGTTTTATTGAGGTGCCAAATGGATAACAAAGACTATTTACCATTGACCGTTTACGGATCCAAAATCTCCTACTTCACAGGAAAGCTCGAGAACTATTTGCGTTACAAAGAGATTCCCTACGCACATATTCCCATAGGAACTCTAAAAATTCGAGCAGAGATTCTTAAGAAAGTGGGCGTGATTCAATTCCCGAACGTAAAGCTGGCCAACGGAATCTGGATGACCGATACCACACCCATGATCCAGTGGTTTGAAACACAATTTCCCGGTGGTCCTGTGATTCCCAGCGATCCTGAGCAGGCCTTTTTCAGCCTGCTCCTGGAGGATTATACCGATGAATGGCTCTGGCGACCTGCCATGCACTACCGTTGGCACTACAAACCTGATGCTTTTTCTTTAAGCAGATTCATTGTGGATGAGTTGCTCGGCCCCATCCCGCTTCCAGGATGGATAAAACGATTTATGATCAGAACGCGCCAGAGGACCGGATTTACTGTAGGCGATGGCATCCACCAGGGAAATATTCAAGGAATCGAGGCCACCTATATCAATGCACTAAAATATCTACAGGCCATATTTGAGAAACGACCATTCCTGCTGGGGGACAAACCCAGCCTGGCCGATATCGGTTTTTCAGGCTCCATGTTTCGGCATTTCGGCATCGACCCTACAGCATCCGCTATTATGCGTGAAACAGCACCTGCGGTATACGAATGGACAGCGCGTTTGTGGAACGCCCGTCACAGCAAAATTGAAGGATCATGGGTAACCGGTATTCCCGATGATTGGGGTCCCATTCTGGATGACATCGGAGCGGCCTATCTTCCCTATCTTTGTGCCAATGTGGATGCCTGGAAAAACGGACAGAAACGGTTCAGTGCCACCATCAATGGTGTGGCCTATAAAAAAGCCAGAACCTCCCATTACAGGGTCTGGTGCCTGGAAATACTGCAGAAGCACTTTAAGGCCCTGCCCGATCCGGTTAGAGAAAAAGTACAATCTCGCCTGGAGACACATCAGTGCTGGGAACCCCTGTGGCGTCACCCGGATCTGGTTTCCAACCTGCAGCGGGACAACACACCGGCATTCAGCACTGGAACTAATGTCCTGGGGATTTGAGTCTAATGATCAAGGAAAATAAGGGGACACGAATGATCATGTCCCCTTTATTCCCTTCTCTGCTTTGCGCACACCGGGGAGTTGAAGTAGAATATGATCATGAGAAGCATAATTTTACCTGTGCGAGCCTGGGAAGTTCGAAATATACATTGGATGGCGACAATATCGATGGCCCGGCCGAGAAACCGCTAAAAAACTACGAAGCGGCTTTAAATGATGGAATTCTAATGATTAAACTGTAACCAATAAAGACCATGAAAACAGAAAAACAAAAACTGAATCGCCGCACGTTCCTCGGTGTATCCGCCGGGATGGCCTCCGCGGCAGTATTACCAAAGGTTGGACAGGCCTCAACCCAAACTGTTGAAAGCCCGAGCGCCTCCCTGCCTGTTGTTTCAGGATATGCACCAACCGTCAGCAGTGCCTGGATTCCAAAAGGTAAACATGAGCAGTCCCTGGATCTGGTCAAGCAGGTCCTGGATGGTGCTACTGACTATACCTGGCTCAAGAAAGGAGACCGCATTCTGGTCAAGCTGGCCATGAACTCGGGCAACGAGTTCCCTGCTACCACCGATCCATGGCTCTTGAAAAGCCTGATCACGATTCTGCAGGAAAAGGGCGCCGGCGAGATTCTGGTGGGGGATCAGAGCGGGGTCGCAGATGTACACTGGACGCAGGAGAAAAAGCGAGGGGCATCGCGAGATCTCTGCAAATCCACCGGACTATTGGGTGTGATTGAGGAGTGCAAGGCACAACCAATCTTTTTCGAGGAGAAGGGGTATGCTGCCTACATTACCACCCAGCCCGAGGGCTTCCATCACTGGAAAAAACCGCTGCTGATCACTTCAGTGGTCAACCAAGTCGATCACATCATTTTCATGCCCCGTGTGGCCTCCCATGTCATGGGAGATCTCACCTCCGGCTTCAAGCTGAGCGTGGGCTTCCTTCGGGAAGACAGCCGCAGGGAGTTCCACAGCGGCGGCAGGGATTTCTACGCCATGTATGAAGAGATCAACGAGGTTCCTGAAATCAAGAGCAAGCTGAGACTGAGCCTGACCTCCGGACGCAAGGTATTAACTACCATTGGACCGGACTTTGGGAGTGTTGTTGAACCGGAGCAGGGACTCATCTTCGCCTCCGAGGATCTGCTAGCCAACGAACTCCTGTCTTACGCCTGGTTGCAATGGAACCGGGAGTTTGAGACCTCCAGTGTGGCCAAACTCACCAAGGGGAATCTCCAGCGGTTTCGCTCGTTTATCAATAAGAAGCTGATCGAGAAAGTCTGGGCTCCGGCGGATGACGAAGAAATAGCTGAAATGCCGGTATTTTCGGCAGGGATTATCCACAACCATCCGGCGATCTTGAATCACATGCGTCGCAAAGGCGGAAAACCGGAAGACATCAACTGGCAATCGGTCAATGAGATTGCAGACAGTTCCATCCCAAGTTACCTCAAACAACAGATGAAGGGGTAGAACTTTGGATACCCGGAATAACGCAGTGAAAGGAAAACAGAATGGCAAGACCAGCCGAATTTGACAGGGATGGTGTTCTCTTCAAGGCCTTGCTGCTCTTCAATGAAAAGGGCTATGCCGCCTGCTCCATCCAGAACCTGCTGGATACCATGGGGTTAAACCGGGGCAGCCTCTACGCAGCATTTGGAGACAAGCGCGCCCTGTATATGGAGACCCTGGATCTCTATGAACGGTTGTTTGTCAACGAACTTGAGAACTTTCTGCTGGCCGGTGATACGCCCATCCAGAATATCTATACATTTTTTGATATTGCCTTTCTGGGCTTGGATGAAGGACAGTTACGGGCCGGTTGTTTCTTCGTCAACACCATCGTTGAGATGACCGATATTGACCCGGAACTTGTGGCTGCTGCTGGCTTTAAGCTGGGAAGACTTGAGGCTGCTCTTGAAAAGGTCTTGAGACGGGCCCAGGAAATGGGTGAATTGAACAGGGACAAGGATCCGTTAGTTATCAGCCGATTTCTGGCCTCCAGCATCAAGGGCCTGCGCGTGACCTGCAAGGAGACCCCCTCCTGGTTTAAAAAAGTGATGCAAAGCCATTTGATCAAATCAATGAAGGGAAAGCCATAGAGATCATCCTTAATCGCCTTGATATTAAAACCTTCTTGCTGAAGTTGGACCTTCTTGATTTTGTGGGTGGCGGTGGTGTCAAACTCCGTTTTCAACCTCAGAAACCGGGGAACTGCTTATGCGGGCAACGCCCAGGTCACATGCTCTGCAAATCCAGCCAGATCAAACTCTTCAAAGGGGCAGAACGGAATAACGGCGGTCATGCCGAGCCGGCCATCCGAACCCGGTATGGAAATGCCGTAGGGGGTCGATTCCGCCACCTGCTGAAATGAGTTAACCGTCTCTTCCACCTCATGGGTTGCCACGTTCTCCCCCTTCCAGTGGAAGGTATCCCCGACGCGGTCGGCAAATTGATAGTGGTTGACCCCATCACCCGCATCATATCGCCGGTATTAAACCAGCGGTCGCCCTTTTCAAACACCTCGGTGAGGGCTACTTTACCGATGAATATGGCCGATCGGTACATGGAGCGATGAAACTGCGGGGCTGCTTTTGGAAAACCGGTGGTTCCAGAAGTAAAAATATAGCAGAGCCCATCCCCCAGTTTGATCTCCTTTGTCGTAGACGGGTTCTGGTCGGATGCATTCACGGTTTCCTGCTTTAGATCGTGGTATCCCTCAGGGGCCTTCCTGGAACCGGAATCCGCGTAGAAATACAGATTTCCTTCGACACTTTCCGGCAACTCCGGCCGGATCTCTTCGAAGGCGTCAAGCAGTTCCTCATCAACCAGGTAGATGCTGGCGGGCATGATGTTCACGCAGTGGCTCAATACCTTCTTTCTGAGGTTGAAGTTAATCAGTGAAACCCGGGCACCGATTTTTGCAGCGGCGGACATGGTAAACAGCAGTTCCGGTCGATTGTTGAGAAAACTTACAATGTTATCCCCCTTTTTCACCCCTCGGGAGAGCAGATAATGGGCAAGTCGGTTGGCCTCCTGATTGAACTGGTGGTATGTCCAGGATTTGTCCTCAAAAAGCAGTGCTGTTCGGTTCTTGAACTTAACCGCGATCTCTTCAATACCCCCCC